>ENA-UPSB01001175-UPSB01001175.1-bioreactor-metagenome-genome-assembly--contig:-NODE-1175-length-32955-cov-5.739726_pt1 | contig 32955 bp, 34 predicted proteins | sample MGYA00238182_ERZ773286 | MGnify/ENA primary metagenome ERZ773286 (study PRJEB29026, sample SAMN07631240) | bioreactor metagenome | isolation source: Switchgrass digestor | place: USA: Dartmouth...
AAAGAAGGCTCTGATTCCATCTGGCTAAATAACTCCTCCACCGTCCTATGGGCAATAACCGCCGCATTAACAACTGTCGGCACACCTATGGCAATGACTTTACAGCCCAGGGTTTCTTCCGTCAGCCCTTTGCGATGGTTGCCTATTCCCGAGCCCGGGTTTATCCCGGTATCGGCCAATTGGATCGTAGTCCCGATTCTTGACAGGTCTCCGGCAGCTAAAGAATCAATGGCGATAACATAATCGGGTTTAACGTGCTGCACCAGACCGTGGATTACTTCCGCGGTTTCGATACCCGTAAGTCCCAAGACTCCGGGCGAGATGGCTGAGACTTTGCGCATCTTGCCCCTTACATCTTCCGGTGTATAATGAAAAAGATGACGGGTTACCAAAACTTTTTCCACTACTTTGGGTCCCAGGGCGTCAGGCGTAGCCTGCCAATTCCCCAGACCCACTATCAGGATGCTGGTGTCTTCGTTTAGCTTGAGCAGCTTGGCCAAATGACGGGCCAATATTTCAGCCAGTTCTTTATGTTGTTGGGGATTGTTGTCCTTTATATGTGGAGCATCAATGGTAATGTAATTACCTTTGGGCCGGCCAAGCACCTTTTCGCCCTTTTTATTGATTATGGTGATTGTCGTAACGGAGGTGGGGCCGATTTCTTCCTTTTGCATTACAACTCCCGAAACTTCCCTACCTGTCTCACCGCGCAGCAGTTCATGAGCTTCTACAGCCAAGTCTACATAAATATTCATTTTTTTGAACAAGCTTGATTTTCTCATAAAAAAACTCCCAACCGTTTCATTATAATTGAAAAGAACTGGCCCAAAGGCCAGTAAAAAGGATTATGATGAGAAGGTTAAAGATGTAGTTTCGAAACTTCTTATAGTATGTTTTATTTAGGACTGTTCTATTCATTTTAGATTATTTTTTAGCCTGAATTTTGAATTTGAATAAGAAAAAAGTATTGAAAATTATGCAAATATTGTATAATGAAATTTAAGTATTATAATTCAATTTTGGAATGAATCCGATGCGTATAATATCCGGAGAATGGAAAGGACGACGTTTGAAAGCCGTTAAGGGATTGGAAACCAGACCGACTTCAGATAAAGTTAAAGGTGCAATTTTTAATATTTTAGGCGATAAAGTTTTAGAAGCCAAAGTCCTCGACTTGTTTGCCGGAACCGGCAATTTGTCCTGGGAGGCTTTGTCCCGGGGGGCAAGCAAAGCGGTTCTAATTGAAAAAAGTCCGGAATCCTATAAAGTTGCATTAGAAAACAGAGCCCTGTTGAGGGCTGAATTTAAAGCTTCGATCTTAAAAATGGATGCTTTTAGGTTTTTAGACCAGAATCAAGAAAAGTTTGATTTAGTCTTCGTTGACCCTCCCTATCGTCAGGGAATGGTTGACAGGACTTTGTCCCTTATTAAAAATCTTGAAATATTGAACACTAACGGGGTAATTGTTGCCGAGACTTCAGTTGCGGAGAATATATCACCAGATATTCATCCTTTGGAAATAAGAATAACGAAGGAATATGGCGACACTAAAATATGGTTTCTTCAGGAAGCTATAAAATAAGGAGAGGAATAAGCTTGGAAAACCGTTTGCTCGATCTTATTGAACAGTTGGAAGAAATAGTTGATCACAGCGCAAAAGTGCCTTTAACCGGGAAAATTATGGTCGATGAAGAAACAATTCTGGAAATTTTGGATAACATCCGTTCGGCCTTACCGGAAGAAATCAGAGAGGCCAATCGTATACTGGCTGACAGGGATCGTTTAATTGAAAACGCCAGGGCAGAAGGAAAAATGATAGTCGAACGGGCGGAAAAGCAGGCTGAGCAACTGCTTAGAGAGGATGAGATCATGGCCCAGTCTCGTGCCTATGCTGAGGAACTGGTGGAAAAAGCTCAGCAATATTCCCGGGAAGTAAAACTCGGCGCCCTAAAGTATTCGGATGAGCTTCTAAGTGATGTGGCGTCAAAGTTGGAACAAGTTTTTAAAACTATCCAAGCCAGCAGGGAAGAATTAAGTAATATGGCCCGCTGGGATGAAGATGATGAAAACAACAACAACAATGAAGAGTAAGAAGGAAGAATTTCTTTTATCTTTTATCACTCGAAAACACAAGCAAACAAAGCAGGGCGCAACAAATCATGAATAACAGCAAAAAGCCGAAATAAACGGTGCTCCACTGCAAGGAATAAAGCCAGAGCGGTGAACCGCCGCTTAGCGTAAACGGTAGCATGGTGGGAAGCACTGTCAACTTAAGATAGATTTGACTGATTATAAGGGCTAAGAAGCTATGCAGAATCCTGCCCAGAACAAAGGGGAAAAAGCGCAAATCAGTAGCTGCGGTGAAACTTGCTACTTGGGCGAATACGGATAGTCCTCCCCAGCCCAGGATAAAGGCTATTGCTCCTATTTGAAGATGGAGAGAAGAGAAATTATTGACAGCGGCTTTACAGCCCAAAGTGGTTTCCAAAAAACCTTGAATAAAAGCATTTCCGGCTGCAGGGGAGAGTTTCCCACCGGTTAGAAGGGAAATACCCTCGGTTAATTTGGTAACAATGGGCAGGATGTTGAGCATATGAGAGATTACCGCAAATAAAACGATAAATCCTCCGACTAAGAGTATGGTGGAAATGCTTTCCCGGATAGCTTCCGCCAAAAAATCGCCAAAAGGTTTTTTATTTTTTTTCTGAACGGACTCCATTTCTTTCCAGGCCTGACTCAAAGAAAAACTATATTTATTTTGGAAAGGCTGAGGTGGTCCATAGAAGCGAAAAATCAGACCGACTATGATGTTGGCCGTATAGACCGAGCCGGCTATAATTATTCCCAAGGCGGGATTGCTCAACATGCCGGAAGCAACCGCACCAAACATGAACCCGGGGCTGGGATTGCTGGTAAAGGCGAGCAAGCGTTCACCTTCATATTTGGTTATTTCTCCTGCCTGGCGCATCTTACAGGTAAGAATTGCCCCGATAGGGATGCCCGAAGTGTGGGTCATGGCAATTATAAAGGATGCCTTGCCCGGGAGGCGGAAAAGAGGACGCATTAACGGTTCAAGCAAAATGCCCAGAAAATGAACAAAACCTTGTTTCATTAAAAGATCGGAGATAATAAAAAAAGGCAGCAAAGCCGGCAAAACGTAGTTGGCCCAAAGAATTATGCCGTTTGATGCCGATACGAGTACTTCTTGAGGATAGACAAACATAACGGCAATTAAGAAGAGAAAAGGAATAACTTTCAATAAGGTAGACACCCTATCACCTGCCTGTTTTTTTGTTGATCTATTTGATAAATATAGATATTAGTTGATGTATATGAGCAGGGAGGTTATCAATTCGAAAGATTATGATAATTCGACCTGTTGTTTAATTTTTCTGGGAAATGTGTTAGACTAATAACGGATTTTATCGTCCCTAACGCTTGAATATTTGCCCGCTATGTGGACGGAGAGAGAGAAAGGGAGTTGTTTTATAATGAAAGTTCTGGTTATTAACTGCGGGAGTTCATCTTTGAAGTATCAACTGATGGACATGGATACGGAAAATGCCATTGCCAAAGGACTGGTAGAGAGGATTGGCATCCCGGGATCTGTTTTGACCCATCGGCCGGCGGATAAGGAAAAGGTAGTAATTGAGGGCGATTTGCCGGATCATGTGGCAGCCATTAAAGTGGTTTTGGATGCTATTCTGCATCCGGAGTACGGTGCTGTTAAATCCCTGGATGAAATCGACGCCGTTGGACACAGAGTTGTCCATGGAGGAGAAAAAGTAACCAAATCAGTACTTATCGATGAAAATATTAAAAACATAATAAGAGATTGTGCAGAGCTTAGTCCGTTACATAATCCAGCCAATTTGGCCGGAATATTGGCCTGCGAAAAATTGATGCCCAAGACTCCTCAAGTTGCTGTTTTTGATACGGCTTTTCATCAAACTATGCCTCCCGAATCCTATATGTACGGTTTACCCTATGAACTATACGAGAAATATCATATTCGCCGTTATGGTTTCCATGGAACTTCACATAAATATGTAAGTCAAAGGGCGGCCGTTGTGCTCGACAGAAATTTGGAAGATTTGAAGATCATAACCTGCCATCTGGGCAATGGTTCTTCCATATCAGCGATAAAAGGCGGCAAATGCATCGACACTTCCATGGGCTTGACTCCCTTGCAAGGATTAACCATGGGCACCAGGTCCGGGGATATTGATCCGACCATCGTTTCTTATATTATTGAAAAGGAAGGTCTAACCGCTCAGGAAGCCAATGATTTACTCAATAAGAAAAGCGGCGTGTTAGGTCTATCCGGGGTTAGCAGCGATTTCCGGGATATCGAGCAAGCCGCCAAAGCCGGCAATTACCGGGCTCAACTGGCTTTAGACGTATTTGTGCATGATGTTAAAAAGTATATTGGTTCTTATGCCGCTATTCTCGACGGGGTAGACGCTATTGTCTTTACAGCCGGAGTCGGTGAAAATTCTTATGAAATGCGCAAGAATATTTGCAGCACTTTAACCTATCTTGGCGTTAACCTGGATGACGAGAAAAATAAGAATGCCCGCGGCAAAGAAATTGATATTTCCCAACCGGATGCAAAATGCAGGGTTCTGGTAATTCCTACCAATGAAGAGCTTATGATTGCTTTGGACACGAAGGAGATTGTGGCCGGGCTCTAATTTCGACTTTAACGGCCAAGCCTTTTCTTGACAAAAAAAATAGGGATCTCTATAATAACAGTTGTTGTAAATTGAGGTGATGGCCGGTGAAGCTTAATGTTGCCCAACTGAGACGAGCGGTTGGGAGTGCGGAAGAATTCTTTTTTAGCGAAGGCTTTCCAGCTTTACAATTGGGGGAAGATGAGTATTCTTTTCAGTCGCCGGTGGAGGTTCACTTGGTTATTACCAATACCGGTAAATCCCTGCTGGTGGAGGGTAAGATCAAGTGTAAGCTCGGGGTTTCCTGTTCCAAGTGCCTTAAGGATTTTACCTATCCAATGAGTTTTGACTTTGTTGATGAATTTATCCCGGCAGAATATATGACAGCAAACAAAGGCAATGAGGAAGCTTTTGTTTTTGAAAAAGATGAATTCGTCATTAATGAACGTATTCAAGAACATATTCTGCTTCATCTGCCAATGCGTTTCATTTGTTCTGAAACTTGCCAAGGCCTATGTCCTCAATGTGGAACGGATCTAAACTTTAATTCCTGTAATTGTGCAGATGGGAATATTGATCCGCGTCTGGCGATATTATCCAAATGGAATAAGGGGGTGTAATTAATGGGTGTACCACAAAGTAAACAATCCAAAGCAAGAGTCCGTAAGCGTAGAGCCATGGATAAATTGTCCACACCTAACCTTGTGGAATGCCCCCAGTGCCATAAAATGAAGCTCCAGCATTATATTTGCGCGAGCTGCGGCTATTACAAGGGCAAAGAAATAATTTCCATGGGTGAGTAAATTATTACGTCGTAGCAAAAGCTGTTGACTTTGATTTTAGTCACAGCTTTTTGTTTTAAGGAGGTAAAAAATATGAAAATTGCCGTGGATGCTATGGGGGGGGATTATGCACCGGCTGAAATAGTCAAAGGTGCTTATAATGCCACTCAAACATATCCCGATTTACATATAATTCTTGTGGGGCAAAAAGACAAAATCCTGGAAAATCTTCCCGGAAATGATTTGAGAGCAAATCTGGAAATCTATGAGGCTGCCGAAGTTATTGATATGGATGAACACCCGGCGGCGGCTATCAAAAAGAAAAAGGATGCTTCGATAGTGGTGGCTACAAGGCTGGTTAAAGAAGGTTATGCCGATGCCCTGGTTTCGGCGGGCAGCACCGGAGCTCAAATGGCAGCCGCTTTATTGGTATTGGGCAGGATAAAAGGAATCGACCGTCCCGCTATCGCCACGGTAGTGCCGACTCTCAAAGGAGGAATACTTTTACTGGATGTCGGGGCCAATCCCGATGCCAAACCGGAAAACCTTCTTCAATACGGAATGATGGGTAGCATTTATGCAGAACAAATCTTGGGCCTTGAGAATCCCAGAGTTGCTCTTCTCAATATCGGAAGTGAGGAAAGTAAGGGCAATAAACTTGTGCTGACTGCATATAGTTTATTTAAAGAAGCACCTTTTAATTTTATCGGCAACATTGAAGGACGGGATATTCCCTATGGAGCAGCCGATGTAGTCGTCTGTGACGCTTTTGTGGGCAATGTTGTGCTCAAGACCATAGAAGGTATGGCCTCTTCATTGCTGGAATTAATTAAGGACGAAATCACCTCGAACACCACCAGGAAAATCGGGGCAATGCTCATTAAGCCGGGTTTAAAAGAAATAGTCCGGAAAATGGATTATTCGGAATACGGAGGCGCTCCTCTCCTGGGTATCGACGGTATAAGTATTATTTGTCATGGCAGTTCCAAAGCCAAAGCAATTACTAATGCCATAAGGGTGGCCAAGGAATGCGTGGAAGTAGAACTGTCCCAAAAAATCAGTAGCAGCCTGCAAATAAACCAGTCATAAATAAAGCGGAAATCAAAGCCATTTAAAGCTATTTGCAATATTGATAATTACTGATACAATTCTGAATAAAAGATTTAATACTTTAGGATAATATGGTAAGATACTCTGGAAAAGTTTTAGGACACTGTGTTTGGAGAGGGGGTGGCGTATTAATGGATATCTATGAAAGAGTCAAAAATATTATTGTAGAGCAGTTAGGAGTTGACGAAGATGAAATTACTCCAACTACTACTTTTCAATCTCTAAATGCTGATTCCCTGGACATTGTGGAGTTAATTATGGCCTTGGAGGAAGAGTTTAATATTGATATTGCCGATGAAGAGGTTGAAAACATTCAAACCGTTAATGATATAGTTAATTATATCAAGGACAATCAATAATAAGTCTATTAATTACGTTAGAAGTTAATTACGTTAGAAGTCAGGATTCATCGTCAGAATACGAAAAAAGTTGTGTATTCATGAAATTCCTGACTTCTAAATTCTTAAGTTGAACTGGATTTTACTGATCCGGATCTTATGTCCCTGAGTTCTGGCCAGGGATGGGAGGTTAGAGTTTGCGGAAAAAAGTACGTTATTCCCGAAAACACAAACAGCCCAAGGGAAATGCTGAAGTGGATTCTTTAATGAAAAGGATTGGATTTGACAATTCTGAGAGTGACCTTATAATTCAGGCCCTTACACATCCCTCCTACACCTTTGAGAACCCTTTGGCGGGCGTGGAGAATAACCAAAGACTGGAGTTCTTGGGTGACGCCATTCTCGACTTTGTCATAGGAGAGTATCTTTATCTCAATTACCCTCATAAACCCGAAGGTGAACTCACTAAAATGCGAGCTGCAGTCGTTAACGAGACTACTTTGGCCCGCAGGGGGAAAAATATTGACCTGGGCAAGGCTTTATTTTTAGGGAAAGGAGAACAATTAACCGGAGGAAGAGAGAGGCCTTCAATTATTGCTGATGCTTTGGAAGCAGTGATCGGGGCTATCTATCTGCAGTATGGTTTTGAAAGAGTCCGTAAGTTTATCTTGGATATGCTTGTTCCGGAAATAAAAGAATTGGATAAAGGAAATTACGGAGATTTTAAAACTATGCTACAGCAAAAGGCGCAAAAGCATGATTTGGAAGTGGCATATAACATTTTGGAAGAGACCGGGCCCGATCATAATAAACTCTTTAAAGCCGGAGTGTATATTCAAGGCGAGCTAAAAGGAATTGGCACCGGTAAAACAAAAAAAGAAGCTGAACAACAAGCTGCCGGTTTTGCTTTGGAACAATGGGAGGAGTAAGATACGTGACAGCAGGCGCCAAACAAAGCGTATTTCTAAAAAGCATTCAAATCCAAGGATTTAAATCCTTTGCCGATAAGGTAAAACTGGACTTGGAGTCCGGGTTAAGTGTTGTTGTCGGACCTAACGGCAGCGGCAAGAGCAATATTGTCGATGCTGTGCGTTGGGTTTTGGGTGAACAGAGCGCAAAAAGTTTGCGCGGCAGCAAAATGGAGGATGTTATTTTCGCAGGCAGTTCCACCAGAAAGCCCGTGGGCATGGCCGAGGTATCTTTGATCTTTGACAACAGCAAAGGCATTATTCCGCTGGCTTATGAGGAAGTGGTCATAACCCGCAGGGTATTTCGGGACGGCGAGGGACAATTCCTGATCAACAAAACACCCTGCCGTTTGAAAGATATCCAAGAACTGTTCATGGATACGGGTTCCGGTAAAGAAGGTTTTTCCATTATCGGTCAGGGCCGGGTGGAAGAAATACTGAACCTTAAGTCTGACGAGCGCAGGCTTTTGATTGAAGAAGTAGCCGGTATAAGCAAATTTCGCTTAAGGAAAAAAGAGGCGTTGAAAAAGCTTGAAGATACTCAGCAAAATATTGACCGGTTAAACGATATTATCGCCGAGGTCCAGGATAGATTGGAACCTTTGGCCAAGCAGGCTGAAAAGGCCAAACTGAGCAAAGAACTGCAAACCAGTTTACAAGAAGCCGAAATAAAGTTAATTGTCAATGATCTTGCAGCCAATGAAAATAAATTAAAAAAAGAACAGCAACATACCGAACAATTAAATCAGGAGTTAACAGTCCTTAATAGCAAGATCGCGGAAGATGAAAGCACATATGTCTCCGCCAAATATGAGCTTGACCGGCTTGACGAGCAGGTAACTGAACTGCAGGGGAATGTTCATGCCTTGGAGAACAGCGTTCAAGAAGGAAACCATAATATTTCCCTGCTCAAGGAAAAAGAACACTATACCCAGCAACAGATGTTGAGACTGGAAAAAGAGATAACTCTTGCCGAAGAACAAATCGCCGCTTCGAAAGACAAGTACCATCAATTGACAGTAAGGGAAAAGGATCTGCAAAACGCTTTGGTTCAGGTTTCTGCCGACCTTAAAGATATGGAAAAAGAATTGCTTGAATTAAGTAAATTAAGTGGAAGCCAGAGTTTGGAAGAGCTAAAAACGGAGATTTTTGAGCAGCTTTCCTGTCAGAGCAAGTTGACTAATGAGTGTTCCGAATTGGAACATCGCAAGGAAGTCTTAACCAAGCAACAAGCCCAATGGATTGAAGATTTGAAAGTAAAGCAGCAGGAAAAAAATGCCCTTTTGGAACAGATTAAGCAGCAAGAAGACGCCATGCAGAAGATAGAGGGCCTTCTAACCGAACTGGAGCAAAAAGCGTCAGCCCATAAACGAGCGATTGAACAAAAAAGGGAAAAAATACGCCAAGCTGAGGACAATACTCAAAGTTTACTGCGCCAGCTTGACGAGGCCCAGGCCAGGCGGCGGGCTCTGCAGAACTTGGAAGACAATTTGGAAGGATATTATAAAGGAGTCCGCGAAACTGTCCTTGCTTTCCGGCAAGGTAAAATTGATTGTGGTCAGGTGTTTGGTACTGTCGCCGAAAACCTTAAAGTTGAGGCTAAATATGAACTGGCCATAGAAACGGCCTTGGGTACGGCATTGCAGAATATCATCGTCGCCGGCATAGAAGATGCGAAAAAATGCATTACTTATCTTAAGCATAACAACGGCGGCAGGGCAACTTTCTTGCCTTTGGATGCCATCAAAGGCAGCAGGCTGTCTCTGGCTGCCGGAATTCTGAACAAGCAAGGTGTTTTGGGCCTGGCCGTCGATTTGATTGCTTTTGACTCGCGTTTTCAAGACCTAATGGAATTTTTGCTGGGCAAAATTGTTGTCACTGAAAACCTCGATACCGCCATTGACTTGGCGAAGCAGACCAATTACCGTTTCCGGATTGTAACCCTGCAGGGTGATCAGGTTAATCCCGGAGGGTCTTTGACCGGAGGAAGTACTAAAGGTCAGGGAAACAGCCTTTTAAGCAGGGCAAGAATCATTAAAGATTTAACGGCCAAAATAGACGAACTGAAAATAAAGTATGAAAAACAAAAACAGCAAGTACTTCTTGACAGCAAGGAACTGGAAGAGCTTGAAGAACGGAAAAGGGAATTGGAACTGCAAATTCAATCTTGCCAGGAAAAGAAGAGTATAATCAAAGTAGACAAGAAATACGTTCAAGAAAAAATTGATCGTTGGGACGAAGCTCTGAAAATGCTGGAGCTTGATTTGGCCGATGCCAAAAGCCAAATTGCCGAGTTGGATGTTAAAATTGGCGAGAAGAAAAAAGAAATAGAGTTAACGGCGGCCAAAATAAATGATCTTAAGCAAGAGCAAAAAAATCTGGAAGATCTCGTGAAACAAGCCAACATCCAAGTTGAGGGTCTTAAGGAAAGAATAACCGCCGCCAAAGTGGAAGCGGCCAGAAAAGAACAGGAATACGAGCAAATAAAGCAACTGAGATTGGAAGAAAACGCTAGTTTGCAAAACAGTATAAGCTTGTGTCACACAAGCAAGACTGAATATGAGACTTTAAAACAGGATATGCTGAGCATTGTTGCAAAGAGGGAAGAAACTCTTAAAGGCCTTCAGGAAACAGAAGCGGAGCTTAAGGCCCAAAAATATAAATTAATACAACTGCGTAAACTTAGAGAGGAGCTGAGCTCCAAAAATATACAACTGGAAGAAACAATCCAGCTTAAAAAACGGCAAGCCAAGGAAAAAGAGCAGCAGCTTCATCAAAATGAGTTGAGGATTGCCCGCCTTCAAGCCGAGTGGGAAGCGGGTTGCCAAAGACTTGAGGAGGAGTTCAGCCTAACCTGGGAACAAGCCCTAAGCTTTAAAAGCCAGGATAAAAAAGAGGCGCTACAAAGAACAATTGATGAGTTAAAAGCCAAAATTGAAGAACTGGGCCCTGTAAACTATGCCGCTTTGGAAGAATACCCCCAGACGTGTGAGCGTTTTGATTTTTTAACCTCTCAAAGAAATGATTTGCTTAAGGCTGCGGATTCTTTATATGCCTTAATCAAAGACTTGGATGAGAGTATGATTAAGCGTTTTCGTCAAGGGTTCAGGGATATCAATGAGGCCTTTGGTGAAGTGTTTAACCAGCTTTTTAACGGTGGGCATGCCGAATTGCAGCTTGACGACCCGGAAAACCTATTGGAGACCGGGGTAAAAATAATAGCCCAGCCTCCGGGGAAGAAAGCTCAATTATTATCCCTCCTTTCCGGCGGGGAGCGGGCTTTTACGGCAATTGCCTTGCTGTTTGCTTTCTTGAAAGTAAAACCGAGTCCTTTTTGCGTGCTGGACGAAATTGAAGCGGCTTTGGATGATGCCAATGTGGAGCGTTTCGTCAATTATTTGCGCGGACTGGCCCGGCAAACCCAGTTTATAGTTATATCCCACCGGCGGGGGACGATGGAAGCAGCTGACAGACTGTACGGTATAACCATGGAAGAATCCGGGGTATCGAAGCTTTTGACCGTGGAAATGGACAAGCTCGATCACGAGATTGCTTAATATTTTGTCGAAGCAATATTTTTTTATGCTGTGGAATAATATGTTAAAATGGTATTATGTTTATAAGGAGAATAGGAAATGGCAGGAATTTTTGGTAAACTTAAAGATAAATTAAGTAAAACCCGTCAAGGTCTGGTTGATAAAATCGAACAGGTCTTTAGCGGGGCTACAAAAATCGATGAAGATCTTTATGAAGAACTGGAAGAAATACTTATTCAAGCCGACGTGGGCGTCTCCACGGCTTTAGAAATGGTGGAGAAACTGCGTCAGCTAGCGAAGGAAAGAAAAGTAAGCGATCCCCTGGATTTGCATAAGGTTATGAAAGAACTGATAACTGAAAAGTTAGGAGAAAAAAGTCCTTTAAATCTATCCGAGTCAAAACCAACGGTTTATTTGATTGTCGGGGTGAACGGCGTCGGTAAGACCACGACAATTGGCAAACTGGCCAAATATCTTCAAGAGGGCGGCAAACATGTAATGCTGGCTGCAGGAGACACTTTCCGGGCCGCAGCCATTGAGCAGCTTGAGGTTTGGGGGGAACGAGCCGGAGCGGAGGTAATTAAACAAACCGAAGGTGCCGATCCGGCGGCTGTTGTTTATGATGCTCTTAAAGCCGCCAAAGCAAGGGCTATTGATTTTTTATTGATTGATACGGCAGGCAGGTTGCATAATAAAGTTAATTTAATGAAAGAACTGGCCAAAATCAAAAGAGTTGTGGAACGCGAGATCCCGGATGCCCCCCATGAGGTCCTGTTGGTTTTGGATGCCACCACTGGCCAAAATGCCATCCAGCAGGTTAAGTTATTTCAGGAAACCGTTAACGTTACCGGTATAATTTTAACCAAATTGGACGGGACGGCTAAAGGCGGTGTTATCCTGGGGATACAGGGAGAAACAAGAGTGCCGGTCAAACTTATCGGCATCGGAGAAAGTATTGACGATCTTAAACCTTTTGAGCCGCAGGAATTTGCCGAAGCCCTGTTCGTTTAAATTCATAGGGAGTGAGGAAAATTGGATTATGCTTTAATTGGCGGTACCGGCGTGGAAAAACTTGTTTTAACTGCCAAATCGGACACCACGGTTGATACTCCGTACGGTCCGGTAAATGTGGAAACGGGACGCCTGGGCGATGTAGAAATGGTCTTTCTCAAAAGACATGGCCCAAATCATAGCGTTCCTCCCCATGCCATAAACTATAGAGGTAATATTTGGGCTTTAAAAAAGCTGGGAGTTAAAAAGATAATCGCTACCGGAGCAGTTGGGTCCATTGTCAGCGAATTTAAAATCGGAGAAATTGTTTTGGTTGATCAGTTCCTCGATTTTACCAAGAACCGACCTTCCACTTTTTATGAAGGCGGGGAGAGGGGAGTACTCCATGTTGATGTTTCCGATCCTTATTGCCCGGCCTTGCGCCGGAGAATTTTGGCCGCCGGGGAAACACTGGGCCTTAAAATTCATAATAGAGGCGTTTATGTATGTACTGAAGGCCCCCGTTTTGAAACTCCTGCAGAGATACGCATGTTCAAAATGCTGGGAGGCCAGGTTGTGGGTATGACCGGTGTTCCTGAAGTTGTCTTGGCCAAGGAGTTGGGATTGTGTTATGCTTCTTTGGCTTTGGTAACCAACCAAGCTGCCGGTATTTCCAATGAACCGTTGACACATGCCGAAGTTATAGCTACTATGAACATATTGGGAGAAACAATAGCCAAATTGATAGAAGCTACTTGCCGGGACAAGGCAAGTGATGGTGAATGCAGCTGTGCATCAGCTAACCAGGAAGCAGGCTTATTTTAGAAAGGCGGAATAATGATGAAAGCGCTTGAGTGGCAGGGCGATTATTTGCTGCTGCTTGATCAGACAAAATTACCTTTTGAAGAAAAATACCGTGAAGCCCGTTCTTATTTGGAAGTAGCGGAAGCAATAAAAAATATGGAAGTACGTGGTGCTCCCGCCATCGGAGCCGCTGCGGCCTATGGCTATGCTTTGGGAGCTCTAAAATTCGAAGGAGAAAAAGATGTATTTTTCGAATATATGAATGAGGTTTTGACTACTCTGCAATCCACACGACCCACAGCAGTCAATCTCACTTGGGCTTTACATAGGATGGAAGTAAAACTGCGCGAGGTTCAGAATCTGGGTTTGCCGGAGATTAAAGAGGCTTTGCTTGCCGAGGCCGAATCGATTGCCGAAGCTGACCGCAGGATGAACAGGCTTATTGGGGAATACGGAAATACCATTGTCCCTGAAAAGGCCAATATTTTAACTCACTGCAATGCCGGTTCGCTGGCCACAGTGGAATACGGGACAGCCTTGGGGGTTATTAGGCAGGCATTTGAGTCCGGGAAAAAAATTCACGTTTATGTGGATGAAACCAGACCCTTCCTTCAGGGAGCAAGGCTTACCGTCTGGGAATTGCTGCAGGAAAAAATTCCCCATACCCTGATTACGGACAGCACAGCCGGTTATCTTATGCAGCAGGGTAAAGTTGATATGGTTATTGTAGGGGCTGACCGGATTGCGGCCAACGGTGATACGGCCAATAAAATTGGTACATACACCTTGGCGGTTTTGGCTCATGAACACCAAATACCCTTTTACGTGGCCGCGCCCAGCACCACGGTTGATCTTAAAATTTCTTCCGGTGCTGAAATTCCGGTTGAAGAACGAGACGGCAAAGAAGTCAGAATGTTCAGGGGGGTAAGAGTGGTTCCTGACGAGGTCCAGGTTTATAATCCCTCTTTTGACGTTACACCGGCCAAATATATTACCGGTATTATCACTGAAAAAGGTATTATTTCGCCTCCTTATTCCGTTAACCTCGTTAAGATGCTGGTAAAATGATCTGCGGCAGGGCGGTTAATTGCCAAACAGAAAGGAGCAAGACTATGCTGAGAATGATAATAAGCATAGTCTTTTTGCTAAACCCAATTGGGAAATTTTTAAGAAAGTAGGTGTTAATCTATGCCTAAATACTTGATCCGGGCCATGGTATTGCCTATGACCGGGGAGAAGGATTTCTATGAACAGGGGGAAATAGCGATTGAAGGGGATAGGATAGTCTCCGTAGGGGAGATAGGGTCCGCCCCCAAGGATTTCCAACCGGATAGGATTTTTGAATTGCCGCAGGATGTTGTTTTGCCGGGCTTAATTAATACCCATACCCATGCGGCAATGACTATGTTGCGCGGCTACGCCGATGATATGCCTCTTATGCGCTGGTTGGAGGAAAAAATTTGGCCATTTGAAGCAAAAATGAGTGCCGAAGATATGTACTGGGGCACTTTATTGGCCCTGTGTGAAATGATACGTTCCGGAACGACAACCATGGTCGATATGTATATGTTTGAGGAGGAGACCGCCAAAGCCGTACTTAGAGCCGGAACGCGGGCCGTTCTGTCACGAGGAATGACCGGTTTGGACCCTGACAACGCCAGAAAAGGTTTGGAAGAAAATATCAAATTGTTTGAGGACTACCACAATGCCGGCAATGGCCGGATTAAAGTCCTTTTTGGTCCTCATGCTCCTTATACCTGTTCCGGAGAATTTCTCAAAGAGGTTAAACGGGAAGCGGACAGGCTGGGTACGGGCATTCATATTCATGTGGCGGAAACCAAGGCGGAACTGGATATTATCAAAGAAAAGTACGGGAAAACTCCTGTGGAGTGGTTGGAGGAACAGGGCCTTTTCGGAGGACAGGTGATTGCCGCCCATTGTGTGTATTTGACTGACAAGGATATAGATATCCTTAAGGAATATGGAGTAGGGGTGGCCCATAATCCGGAAAGCAATATGAAATTAAACAGCGGCACGGCTCCCATATCGCGGCTATTGCAAAGAGGAGTTACCGTGGGACTCGGTACCGACGGTGCATCGAGCAATAATGACCTCGATATGTTTTGCGAAATGCGTTCCGCCTCCCTGCAACAAAAACTTGTCGGTTCCTCAGAGGATTTAAGGGCTTATGAGGTTCTGGAAATGGCCACCTCGGGAGGAGCAAAAATATGCGGGTTTGATGATCTGGGCAAAATCGCTCCCGGCTATAAAGCGGATTTAATTTCCGTTGATCTTTCTCAACCCCATTTTTATCCCCGTTTTTCTATCCCGTCTCTTTTGGTTTATTGTGCCAAAGGCTCTGATGTAAGAACCGTGATGGTTGACGGCAAACTATTAATGGAAAACCGCAAGTTGTTAAATTTGGAGGAAAAGACTATTTGCCAGCAGGTGGAAGAAAGAGCCAAGAGAATTGCCGCTCAATTTCTTGACAAATAGAAGGCGAAAGTCTAAAATATTTACCTGTAAAGCAAAACTACTTTACAATGGGGCCGTAAAAATTATATGAAAAAGATTGAAAACAAAGCTTTGTTATTTGATTTTTATGGACCTTTACTTACCGCCAAGCAAAGCAAGGTTTGGGATCTTTATTACCAGCAGGATTTTTCCCTGGCAGAAATTGCGGAAGAGGAAGGTATAAGTAGGCAGGCTGTTTACGATCTTTTGAAAAGAACTGAAAAAATTCTGGAAGCTTATGAGCAAAAACTGGGACTTATTGCTCGCTTCAAGCAGGATAAGGAAAAATTAAAGGTAATCGATAACTATTTGGCGCAAATTGGTCGGGATGATTTTGCCAATGAAGCTGCCTGGAAACGCCACTTAGAGTTATCTTGCAAGATTAAAAAAATAATTGCCGATATTTTGGAAGATAATTCGGAGCTTTTCCAGGAAAATTAGATTGTTGACAATTCTAACCAGAAAGAGGGAAGGCCGGGATGGCAATGTTCGAGAGCTTAAGTGAAAAACTCCAGGCAACTTTCAAACGTCTTAGAGGAAAGGGCAAACTGACCGAAGCCGACGTCAATGAGGCTATGCGCGAAGTTAGGCTGGCTCTTTTGGAAGCGGATGTTAATTTTAAAGTTGTAAAAGAGCTTATAGCAAAAATTAAGGAGAGAGCGGTCGGTCAGGAAGTGTTGGAGTCCCTTACCCCGGCCCAACAAGTGATTAAAATTGTTCATGAAGAAATTATTGCTCTCATGGGCGGCAGTGAAAGCAAAATTCAGATTGCTTCCAAGCCTCCTACGGTAGTGATGCTTGTCGGGCTGCAGGGAGCCGGTAAGACCACTCAAGGGGCCAAACTGGCCAATTTACTTAAAAAACAAGGAAAGCATCCTCTTTTGGTAGCCTGTGATATCTACCGGCCGGCTGCGATTAAGCAGCTGGAGGTTTTGGGTGAGCAGGTTAAAGTCCCCGTGTTTTCGCTTGGCCAGGTTTCTCCGGTGCAAATAGCAAAGGAAAGCCTGGAATTTGCTAGGAAGAACGGTCATGATATAGTAATTCTGGATACGGCCGGCAGGCTGCATATCAATGAAGAGCTGATGACGGAGCTTTCCGATATTCGTGAAGCGGTCCAGCCCCATGAAATTTTATTGGTTGTGGATGCCATGACCGGCCAGGATGCAGTCAACGTGGCAGAGGCCTTCCATAATCAACTCGGTTTAACCGGGGTTATACTTTCCAAAATGGATGGCGATACCCGGGGCGGTGCCGCCCTTTCGGTCAAAGCCGTAACCGGTTGCCCCATAAAATTTGCCGGAGTTGGCGAGAAGATGGATGCTTTGGAAGTATTTCATCCTGACCGGGTAGCTTCCAGAATCCTGGGCATGGGCGATATTCTCACCTTAATTGAGAAAGCGCAACAGACCATTGACGAGAAAAAGGCCAGGGAATTGGAAGAAAAGATCCGCAAACAAGAACTGACCTTGGATGATTATCTTGATCAATTGAGACAGATCAAAAAAATGGGTTCCCTTTCCTCTCTCCTGGAAATGATTCCGGGTATCGGCAAACAATTAAAAGGAATTGAAATTGACGAAAAGGATCTGAACAGGATAGAAGCGATTATTTGTTCCATGACCCCGGAAGAACGAAGAAAGCCTATGATTATTAAAGACTCCCGAAAAAAAAGAATAGCCAAAGGCAGCGGTACCACTGTTGTGGAAGTAGGGAGATTCTTAAAGCAATATGAGCAAACAAAAAAAATGATGAAGCAACTTTCCGCCTTCCCGGGAATGGGAGGAATAGGGGGAAGGTCCGGGCCCCAGAAAGGCAAGAAAGGAAAAAAAGGGAAAAAAGGCGGACAAGGGAAAAAAACCTTGGCAAAATTTCCTTTTCCCTTCTAAATACAATTTGTATAATTTACTATGGTTGAGGAGGTGAAAATGTGGCAACAAGTATCCGCCTGCACCGTATGGGTGCCAAAAAGAATCCGTTTTATCGTTTAGTAGTTTGTGATTCAGCGACCCGGCGTGATGGTAAAGCTATTGAAGAGATTGGTTATTACGATCCTACCAAAAACCCTCATGTTATTAAAATTGATGAGAACAGAGCTTTGGAATGGCTGGCCAAAGGGGCACAACCTACAGATACAGCAAGATCTTTGCTTAGCCAAGCCGGGATTATGGAAAAATTCCATAACTCTCATAACTCTAAGTAAGCATGGGGGTGTTTGCTCTGAAAGAAGTTGTCGAGGTATTGGCTAAGGCTTTGGTGGATCATCCCGACCAGGTTATAGTTGCTCAGTATGCCACGGATAAAACCATACACCTCCAATTGTCGGTTGCTCCGGAAGATATGGGAAAAGTTATTGGCAAGCAGGGCAAAATAGCCAATGCAATTCGAACTATTGTTAAAGCTGCGGCTGTTAAAGACGGTCGTAAAGTAATTGTGGATATTGATCTCTAACCATGATTAAGAGTATATATCTTATTGTTGAAAGGCAGGAGGCAGAATTAAAGTACTGTCTCCTGACTTCCTTAATCTAATATTGTTCCGATTGGCGTCTTGATATTTAAATTTGGATTTGGAAAATCCTTTTTAGAAAATTCTTGTAAGTTCTTGGAAAATCCTTGTAAGAAGGTAAAACACGTGGATACTGTAGTGGTTGGCGAAGTCCTTAAGCCTCATGGAGTAAAAGGTGAAATCAAAATCTACCCTCTTACCGATAATGCCCTGAGATTTAAAAAGCTAAAAAAAGTTATTTTGAGCAACGGTGAAATTAGTTCCGAATTAAGAATCCAAAGAGCTCGCATTGACCATAAGGAAATGGTCTTTTTAAAATTAGAGGGTATTGACACGCCCGAAGAGGCGGAAAAATATCGGGGGTTCCAGGTAAGGATTAATAAAAGTGAGGTGCCTCCGCTTAGGGATCGATGGTATTATTTTGAGCTGGAAGGAATGAAGGTCTACGAAAATGATGTTCTCTTGGGCACCTTGGTCAGTGTCCTGGAGACCGGGGCCAACGATATTTATCTGGTGCGTGGGGATCGGGGAGAGATCTGTATTCCGGCTTTAAAATCCGTGGTTAAGAAAGTGGATGTTCCCGCCAAAAGGATGGATGTGATTTTACCGCCCGGACTATTGGATTGACTGAGGTTAGGATCATGAAGTTTACTGTCTTGACAATTTTTCCGGAAATGTTTGCTCCTATACAGGAAAGTATTTTAAAAAGGGCCCAGCATTCAGGGCTTATTGAGATTGAACTGGTAAATTTCCGCGATTTTGCTGAAAGCAAGCATAAAAACGTAGATGATGTGCCCTATGGTGGTGGAGCGGGAATGGTTCTTAAGCCGGAACCTATTTTTAATGCCATGGCCAGTGTGGATCGAACAGGCAACAGCAGAACGATCCTTCTTTCACCGCAGGGCCAATTATATAATCAAAAAAAAGCCCATGAGCTCACGGTTTATGATCATCTTATTTTCTTATGCGGTCATTACGAAGGTTTTGACGAGAGAATAAGAACCCTGGCTGATGAGGAAATTTCAATCGGTGATTATGTTTTAACCGGCGGGGAACTGGCAGCCATGGTGATAATTGATTCTGTGGCCAGGCTTTTACCCGGGGTTTTAGGAAAAGCCAATTCTTGGGAGCATGACTCCCACAGCCAGGGTTTGCTTGAGTATCCCCATTACACCCGCCCCCCGGATTATATGGGGATGAAAGTGCCGGAGGTTCTCCTTTCGGGACACCATGCCGAGATAGAAAAGTGGCGGAGAAAGGAATCTCTGCGCCGAACTTTTATGCGCCGCCGGGATCTTTTTGAACGGTTGGAATTCCAACCGGGCGATTATGAACTGCTGGAAGAATTATGGCCGGAATGTCCCGGCCTGATTTCCTATCGGCACAAATGGCAACACCTTGAACCCAAGTCCAAAAAGAAAAAAAGCAGACCAATGTCTGATTGACTATAAAATATATGCTTTAATCTGTTGTGGGGTGAGTGTTATGGGGGAATTGTACATAGCTTTGATTCATGCCCCTGTTTATAACAAAAAAATGGAACAAATCGCGACCTCAATTACCAATCTTGATATCCATGATATTGCCCGCTGTTCGGCAACATATGGGGTCAAGGCTTATTACATAGTTCATCCCGGACAAGCCCAGCAGGATTTGGCCCGCAGGATTATGAGTTTCTGGCAAGAAGGCTATGGGGCGGAATATAATCCTAACCGTTATGAGGCCTTAACTTATGTAAGAATTAAATCAACGCTGGAAGATGTTTTAAAAGAGTTGGAGACGGAACAACAAGGAAAGAAGATATATACCGTGGCTACTGATGCCAGGCCTTACCCCAATACTATTGATTATAAAAACCTGCGCCGGCGCCTGGAGGAAACAGAGGATATCTTTTTGCTCCTTTTTGGTACTGGTTGGGGAATAATCAAAGAGGAAATAGAAAAAGCCGATTATATTTTGCCGCCGATTTATGGTTGCGGAGAATATAACCACCTGTCGGTCCGTTCAGCGGCGGCCATTATCTTGGACCGTCTAAGGGGAAAATAAAAGCCAAATAGAATAGCCTTCCTCTAAGAATAAAGTCCTTTTCTTGGGTAAAAATAGGCCTGAGGTGAATTTTATGAAAAGGACTTTAATTCTTGGCGGGGGAGCCGGGGGTGTGGTGGCCGCCAATATTCTAAAAAAACTGGTGGGCCCGACAATGCGGGTTACATTGGTAGACCGGGAAACAAATCATCATTACGCCTCTTCCTATCCCAGAGTTATGATCGGCGAAAGACAACCGGATGAAATAACGAGAAGATTAAAACTGTTGGAAGATAAAAGAATTGAGTTCAGGCATTGTGAAGTACAAGAACTGGATTTGGCCGGGCACAGGGTCATAACGGATAAGCATGTGTTGGAATATGATTATCTGGTAATTTCATTAGGAGTGGAATATAATCTCGAAACCGTACCCGGATTTAAGGAATATGCTTTAAATATTTACGATTTTCGGGCCGTTGCTAAAATGAAACAGATATTGGACGAATTCTCCTTCGGCAAGATAGTATTATTTATTTCCAGTCTGCCTTATAAATGCCCGCCTGCTCCTTATGAAATAATGTTGCTCTTGGATCAATATTTCCGGCAAAGGGGTATACGCCATAAAGTAAAGCTTACGATCGTGACGCCGGAGATATTCCCCGAACCTCTGGCAGGACCGAAAGTAAGCCAAAAAGTAAAAAAAATGCTCCTGCAGAGAAGGATAGAATTAATCACTGAAGCCAAAGTTATAGCCCTGGAAAAGAATACCCTTCTTTTGGATCACAATACTAGAATTCCGGCTGATTTGCTGTTGGGTATTGCTCCCCATTGGACACCGCAGGCGATTCGGAATACGGATCTTGTGGACAAAAACGGCTTTATTAACGTTGATCCCTTTACCTTGGAAACAAAGTATAAAGGGGTATACGCAATTGGCGACGCAGCTGCAATAAAACTTCCGGTCCTGGGGTCATACGCCCCTAAAGCAGGAGGTGTATTCGCCCATGCCCAGGCCAAAGTTGTGGCGCGTAATATTGCTTCACTGGCTCAAGGAGACGAGCCCGATTCTTATTATGACGGCAAAGGATTTTGCGTTATGAACGTCGGTTTTGGCAAAGGCTGCTATTCTTCCGTCCGTTATTATACCAAGCCCGGTCCGGTCATTACTCTTATGAGGCCGACCAAAGCGGCTTATCTGCTTAAAGTGGGCTTTGAAAAGTATTGGTTAAGCTGTTGGTTTTAATTTACCAGGAAAGGATTTAGGTTTGGATTTGTTTTAGCTTTTTGGTATTTGCTTGAAATGAAATTATTGCGTATTTTCCTGCTCTATGGTAATATATTTTAGTGCTGAAAAAACGGATGTTCCTCTGACTCGTTTAAGCCGGAAGGTTGGATTTTGACGGTGCGGTTAGGAGTTACGAACATCTAGGCAAGGAAGGGGGGAATAAATCAATGGATTATATTAAGCTTATAGAGGAACAACAAATAAGGACCGATATTCCTTCATTCCGTCCTGGTGACACAGTAAGGGTACATGTGAAGATTATTGAAGGTTCTCGTGAACGTATTCAGGTTTTTGAAGGCTTGGTAATTAAAAGAAAAGGTGACGGTTTAAGGGAGACTTTTACCGTGCGCCGCGTTTCCAGCGGAGTCGGCGTTGAGAGAACATTTCCTCTTCATTCTCCAAGAATTGAAAAGATAGAAGTAGTTCGCAAAGGTATTGTACGTAGAGCCAAACTGTACTATATACGTGACCGTTACGGCAAGGCTGCCCGAATTCGTGAGCGTCGCTAAAGGATAGATAACCCAATTTGATTGTGAAATTTTAATTTGCATAAAAGAGAGCCGGAGATAATCCGGTTCTTTTTTTAGAAAGCTTGCTTTAAAGTTTGGGAGGCTGCAGATTGAATATTCAATGGTATCCTGGTCATATGACCAAAACAAAAAGAAAATTGGAAGAACAGTTGCGTTGGGTTGATGTAGTTCTAGAACTCTGTGATGCGCGCCTGCCCTTAAGCAGCAGGAATCCGCTTCTGCAGGAACTTTTGGGGAACAAGCCGCGGCTTCTTCTTTTAAATAAATCAGATTTGGCAGACAACAACAGACTTAAACCATGGTTGGATGAATTGGCACAGGAAGGCCCGGTTATAGCCATCAGCGCTCAAAGCGGGATGGGAGTGAAAAAAATTAGCAGTATCCTGGAAGATCTCATGGCGGACAAAAGGGAGCGACTGGCGGCACGGGGAGTACGGGCCAGACCGATAAGGGCTATGGTGGTCGGTATTCCCAATATAGGCAAGTCTTCATTGATTAACCAACTGACCGGGGGTTCCCAAGCCAAAACCGGCAATAAACCGGGAGTAACCCGGGGAAACCAATGGATCAGAATTAATCCTAAATTGGAACTGCTTGATACTCCGGGAATACTCTGGCCTAAATTTGATGATCCGCAAGTGGGCAAAAAACTGGCGGCAACCGGGGCAATAAAGGATGAAGTGTTTGATCAGGAAGAATTGGCTGTCTGGTTGCTGCAATGGCTAAAGCAGAATTATCCCCAAGAACTTATGGAATTTTATAAGCTAAAGGAAGAGGAACTCGATCTGGAGAATATCGGACGGAAAAGAGGATGTTTATTAAGCGGGGGCAGAATCGATACACTTAAAGCGGCCCAGATTTTTCTGCGCGAATTTCGCCAGGGCAGGGTGGCCAAAGTGGTAATGGATTGGCAAGGTGAGGGTTAGATAAATGGAAAAGGGACGGAGAATAGAGAATTTAACCCGTTTGGAAAGGGAGTTGAGGGATAAAGGGTATAAATTGGTGGCCGGAGTGGACGAAGCCGGACGGGGGCCCCTGGCCGGTCCGGTCATAGCTGCAGCCTGTATTCTTCCCGCAACCTTTAATCTTCCGGACCTTGATGATTCCAAAAAACTAACGGAGAAAAAAAGAGCTTGCCTGGCCGAGCTGATCAAAAAACAGGCTGTTGCTTATTCCGTGGCCAGTGCCAGTCATCTGGAAATTGACAGGCTTAATATTCTTAATGCTTCCAAGCTGGCTATGAAACGGGCTTTAGCCGGCTTGGCAGTTGCGCCGGATTATGCGCTGATTGATGGCAGAGATAAGCTGGATATCTCTTTGGCCCATCAAGCTGTTATCGGTGGGGATAGATTATGTGCCTGTATAGCTGCCGCTTCTATTCTGGCCAAGGTTACCAGGGACAATCTGATGTGCGAATTGCATAAACTTTACCCGGCATATAATTTTGACCGGCATAAGGGCTATCCAACCAAATCACATTTTGAGGCCTTGGAAAAGTTCGGGCCTTGTCCCCTTCATCGCCGCTCTTTTTCTCCGGTTAAAGAAATGGTTGCGGAGCAAGAGGAGTTGGCTTAATGCTTTGACCAATCCGGAGAACTAAGAGGGTTATTATGTTGGAACAAAATTTACTGGAACAAAGATTAATTGAAGCCTTTGCCCGTTTAGGGTTTGATGAATACAAAAAAATATCTACCAAAGATATCATTTTCTCTCGGGATGTAATTGAGCAGTGCGCCCGGAATACATGCGGGAATTACGGTAAAAATCACAGCTGCCCCCCGTTGGCCGGCAGCGAGGAAGAAAGGCGGGCCAGGGTTACAGCTTATCAAAAAGCTTTTCTGCTTTCCAAGATAGTATCCATTGCTTCCAGGGAAGAGATGAAAAAGTCAATGGCAGAGGTGGCCAGAATTACCCGGGAACTGCGCAGGGAGTTCGAAAATGATAATGTGTTGGTTTTGGGAGCCGGACCTTGTAGGGTATGTGAGAAATGTGCCGCCCTGGAAAACAGACCTTGCCGTTTCCCGCATAAAATACAGTATTCCATGGAAGGAAGCGGTATAGATGTTGTGCGCCTGTCTCAGGAACAGGGAATGACTTACAACGCCGGAGGAAGCCGCGTAGGTTTTTTCATCCTGGTTCTTTTCTAGCTTTGTAAGCAAACCATATCCCGGTTATATCTTTTGTTTGCCTCTTTTTATATACCGTTGCGAAGTATTTGCAGAGGTTGGAAAGCGGAAGTTGATCATTGCAGCCAACAGCCCCGGAACTGAGGTTCCGGGGCTGTTGGCTTTATTCAAACAAGTCTTTGGCCAATTCATCGAGTTCAGACTTAAGATTTTCGCTTCTTTCTCGATCGATCTGCCATTCACCCTTTACATATTTTATGGCAGTACCTTCTTTCACTCCTTGCGGGAGCATTTCTATTTTTATGTTTTTCATAATCCTGTTATCCATTTCAACAACGGCATATTCGCCTTCGAACCTGTCAATTATTCCTCTCACACCATATCACTCCTTTATTGCGGCGATTTGTAGACCATAGAATTGTCTTCTTTGGCCTTCATTGTGGTCGGCGGTGTTGCCGCCTTGGATACTATCGGTGGCAGGAGAAGGGGGAGTTGCCTTTACTTCGGTTGGGTCTTAAAAGATACCTTTGAACCGTCAGAGGTGGCAATTACGGTGCCATTTATGTCTGTTCTAAAAACCTTTGTGCCAATATCGGCGAGTCTGGTTAAAACTTCGTCGTGAGGATGGCCGTAATCATTCCCTTGGCCTACCATTATTACGGCATAGGCAGGTTTTACTTTCTCCAGGAATTTTTGGGAGCTGGAAGTTGAACTGCCATGATGCCCTACCTTTAGAACTTCTGCTTTAATATTATATCCGGCAGCCATAATGTCTGCTTCAGCATCTTCTTCAGCATCCCCTGCAAAAAGAAACGATGTCTTGCCAAAAGTTAAATGGATTACCGCGCTGTTATTATTCAAATCCTCATAAGTTGTGATTGGTCCCACAAGTTTGACAGTAACATCCTGGCCAAGGTCAAGATCCACTCCGGCTTTGGCAGCGGTTATTTTTAAACCTTTATTTTTAATTGCCGTTAATACATCTTTATAGGTCTGAGTAGTATGGGTTGCGGTGGGCATTACTACCTGTCCGATATCAAAAGTATTGATAACCGTGTCCAAACCGCCGATATGATCTTCATGGGGATGGGTGCCGACCACAATATCCAGCTTGGAAATACCCTGGTTTCTGATATAAGAAGTGACGAAGCTATCGTCATCGTTGTTCCCGGCGTCGATAAGCATAGTTTTTCCTGCCGGAGTTTGAATAAGAATACTGTCCGCTTGGCCCACATCCAAGAAATGAACCGTGAGTTGTCCGTCACTAGTCTGGGTAATATCCGGGGTATCGATAGAAGGTTCCGGTTGGCCTGCTTCAAAGCAGGCAAATGCTGCTTGGATCACGAAAATGAATGCAAATATAACCGTTAGGGCGGTACGCGGAATTTTGGCAAACCTCTTATGCTTCCACATTAGAAATATACCGACAGGAGCAAAGAATATAAGTGTTAACCACATAAACCATTGTTTCTGAAAAAATTTCTTGTGTCTTATTCCTTCAAACATTTCTTTACCCTCCAAGATGCTTTACTCTTGTTATCATCGAACATGTAAAGAATTCCTGTCAAATTAATTTTTTTGATAGCCTGGCAGACGGAACGGAAAATATTATAATTGACTTAAATATAAATCGCTATTGCCGGGAGAAAAAGGGGAAAATGAAAACTTGGACTTTAAGGATTTAAACAAAAGAGAATTAGGCAAGCTCGGTGAAAATTTGGCAGTGGAGTATTTGCAGCGAGAAGGCTTAAAAGTTATTGTCCGCAATTATCGCTGCCCAAAAGGGGAAATGGATATCATAGCCTGGGACGGGGATTGCCTTGTCTTTGTGGAGGTTCGAAGCAGAACTTCATCATACCGAGGGACTGCAGAAGAAAGTGTGGTTTTCTCTAAGTTAAAAAGATTAAAAGCAATAGCCATATATTATCTAATGGAGCAGAATATCAAACCATGGCCGATACTCAGGTTTGATATGGTAGCCATAAATTTCTCCGATCAAGAGCCCCAGATTAATTGGCTCCGAAATATCGGTTAGAAACAGTGATCTGGGTCGGGCTTTGAGAGTGGGTAAAGTGGTGCATAATTGTTTTTGTTGGATTTATTGGTTATAATTTCATTATCTTTGCAAATCCGGCAATTGCAGCATAAGTCCTTTTGTCCTGAAAGTAACCAAAATCTTGAAAGGAATGATGCATTGTGAAAAAAAAACACTTTTATTTTACTACTTGCAAGCATTTTAGCCTTATTGGCCTTATCCGGATGCTCCACCAAGGGTATCTCCGGCAATGAAAATGAAGTTCGTATCGGCCTTTATGGGGAAGTTACTCCTGCCAGTGCCGTCATATCCAAGGAGAAGGACTATCTGGTAGTTGATCCTAAAAAGGTGACTTCCCTTTATATTTCTAATCCCAAAAACGCCGATTTGGAAACCCTAAAGTATTTTGTCAACCTTAAATATCTTAGGATCGATGATTTTTTTACAGAGAAAGAATACGATACATATGACCTTAGCCCTCTTAGGGATTTACCCCTGGTTATTTTAAATATTGCAGCCTTAGATCCTGAAAAACCCATATCCCTAAAAAGTCTTGAACCGATAGGCAATATTGAATCCTTGGCCATACTTACCCTGGAACACTGTCAAGTAACAAGCGTAAAGGATCTGGCTGGCCTAACAGGGCTCAGTAAACTCTCAATAAAGGATGGAAATGATATCAAGATTGAGGATTTATCAACCCTGTCCAATCTAACAAAAATAGGGGAGGTAACTGAGGAAATTGAAAAATCTAAGGAGTGGAGGTTCGGCCCTTATCTACAAACTCCTGATAAGCCCCTACTTGGACTGTTTATTTCCAACGGCAACAGCCTGGAGGAGATAGAAGAGCTAAAAGCGGCCATCCTCAAAAATAAAAAAAGTTCAGGGCAGGATGATTCCGTAAATGGATTTACAACCGGTTCCACAAAACAAGGAGAATCGGATATCCGTTATTTCAAACAATCCAGTAGCCACAAATCCGACCAGAAGTATGGAGCCCTAATCACTGTTACTCTTGAGGCTTTTGATAAAACGGGCAAGCCCGTCTGGAATTATTCCTGGAAGGATCTAAAGCCTACAGAGCTGGATGTAGCCTCTGAAGCTGTTGCTTATGACGGTAAGGTTTACATAGCGGTTAAGGGAACCCTCTATTGCCTTGATGGCCGGAGCGGGAAAATGCTTTGGGAAAACTCCAATGATGTAGGAGGAGGAACTGTCATTTATCCCTATAGAGGGCGAATCTACATAACCAGTTACTATGGCAATATTTTAACCTGCCTTGATAAGGACAGCGGGGCAAAAATTTGGGCAATTGACGATAAGGATCTGTATTGGGGATATACTATTTTTGCCAATAATGATGAGGTTATCGTAGGATATGGGGATATGGCTGAAGGGTGTTTTATAAGTGCTCATTATCAGGATGGGCGAATTCTGGACCAATGGCGTAATGGCGTGGTTAAAGATCAAAGTATCCGCTGGGATTGGGCTTGGGCTTCAAGTGTATTGGATGGAAACAAGGCCAAATATGGTGCTGAGAAAATTCTTGATAAAGATCTTCAAACTGCCTGGTCTGAAGGGGCAGAGGGCTATGGAATTAATGAATGGATTCAAATTGAGAGGGATGGGTCTACAGACCTTAGTGAAATAATAATTTCTAATGGTATTCAGCAGTCCCCCCAAATCTTCGACAACAATGGAAGTCTAAAAAGGTTTAGGCTTGACTTCTCAAGTGGTCAGTATATCTACTATGAAGTAAAGGAAGATAAAGCAGCATCCAAATATATCCGCATCATTTTTGACAGACCCATTTCTACCAATTTCATTAGGCTGACAATTTTGGACGTCTTTGAGGGCAGTAAATATGAGGATACCTGCATTACGGATATTGTAGCCTATAACAAGGGATGACGGATCCATAAATCTATGATCAAGCGCCTCGATTTATTGACTTAAAATGTCGGTTGGCCGGAACTCAGGTTAGGTAATTGTTCAAAGCGGATTCGAAAGTAAAGAGAAAGTAAAATATTTGTAATTAATGTAAAAATTGGAAGGTAAATACAAAACCCGGGTCGAATTCTACCAGCTGAGGTGAGAAATATATGTATGCTTCCGTATGGGGGATGGCGGTAGAAGGATTAACGGCCCGGGTGGTTATGGTCGAGGTGGATATTGCCAACGGGCTTCCCGACTTTATTATTGTAGGTTTAGCCGGAGTTGAAATTAAAGAGGCCAAAAACAGAGTAAGGTCAGCTTTAAAAAACTCCGGTTTTCAATTTCCTCTCCAGCGCATCACAGTTAATCTGGCTCCTGCGGACTTAAAAAAAGAAGGATCAGGCCTGGATTTGCCAATAGCCATGGGCATATTGGCCGCTATGCAGGTAGTGGAACCGGCTGTTCTGCAAAAATATGTTTTTATCGGGGAATTATCATTGGAGGGTGCTTTGAGACCGATTCCGGGAGTGCTTTCCATGGCTGTAGAGGTAAAAAACAGTCTCCCGCAGCAAGTATTGGTGGTGCCTGCCGAAAACTTGGCGGAAGCGCGATTGGTGCCGGAACTGAACAGCGAAGCCGTTGTTAATTTAGCGGAGCTGGTAAATATTCTTAACGAGGGGGCAAGTTTTACAGTCCGTCCTAATGTTCGCCCCTCAAAAAACCGGCATCAAACAAGGACTGATTGGTCCGATATTCGAGGGCAGGAGCAAGCCAAAAGGGCTTTAGAAATAGCAGCTGCCGGCGGTCATAACCTTCTGATGATTGGTCCTCCCGGTTCGGGAAAAACAATGCTGGCCCGAGCCTTTGCCGGTATTTTGCCCCCGCTTACGCCGGAGGAAAGTTTGGAAGTCACTCAACTTTATAGCCTGGCGGGCTTGTTGGGAGAGCAAGGGCAATTAATAACGGAGCGACCCTTTCGCAGCCCCCATCATTCCGCTACCCTGGCCGGGATAATTGGCGGAGGGCAGAAGCTTCGTCCCGGAGAATTGAGCTTGGCAAATCATGGCGTTCTTTTCCTGGATGAACTTCCTGAATTTTCCAGGGAAGTGAGAGAAGCATTGCGCCAGCCGCTTGAAGATAGAAAATTGTCCTTGATACGTTTAAGGGGCAGGGTGGAACTACCTGCTCAAGTCTCTCTTGTCGCCGCAATGAATCCATGTCCCTGCGGCTTTTATGGTGATTCCAAACAGCAGTGTATTTGCACCCCGCTACAAATTAGCAATTACCGGGGAAAAGTTTCCGGACCCTTGCTGGACCGTTTCGATATCCAGCTTGAAGTACCAAGACTAAGTTATGAAGAACTGCAACAGTCAAAACAAGCTGAGAATTCCTCAACAGTTCAACAAAGGGTTCTTAAAGCCAGGCAAAGACAATGGCTGAGATTTGGATCCGGTAAGACAAATGCAGAAATGACAGGGCGAGAGACAAAAGAAATCTGCAAGCTGGACAGAGAGGGAGAGGTCCTGCTGAAAAGAGTATTCGATAAAGGTTATTTTAGTGCCCGGGCTTATGATCGAATATTAAGGGTAGCAAGAACAATAGCGGATATGGAGGGTTCGGAGAACATTTTAACCGGCCATTTGGCGGAAGCCTTGCAGTATCGGGCCTTGGACAGGGAAAATCCAATCTTTTAGAATTCTGTTATGATTCAAGCCGGTACCAGCCGGTTATGCTTTAAAAAGGCAACTGCTGTTCTATCCACCAAACGATGTTCATGGCTTCCTGGTTATCCTGCAAACCATCATACCACGGTAAACCCGGTACCGGTTTTTGGGCGAAATAACGAGCTTTATAGATAATCTCTGGTCGATATTCATAGTGCATAATATCAAAATTGCCCCATTTCCCTCCCCAAATAAAGCCGTTTTTCTCAAAGATCCGGACAATGGACTGGGGGTAATTGTCAAGCCTTTTTTGGCCTTGCTCCCTGCTGGACCAGCGCCAATAATCGTATTTATTGCTATGCAGGTCAATGGCGATACCAAAAGCATGGGAACTCAGACGATTGGTGCCGCCTATCAAACGGTAGTAGTAAGTTCCGTTGCTGGGAAAAGCAGCATTGTAGACTTTATAATCCTTACGGGCCAAAGGAAGAAGTTCTTTCATCACAGCCTGTAATGCGGCAGCGGCATGATTATTTTTGTTAAATTCCACGAATTTATAGCCAATGCTGACTTTAACCAAGTTTTTTTCAATTTGGCTTTTATTTGTTCCGTATACTTCTTTGAATAAAGGATAAATCCGGGCACAACCCGGATTATAATATTCCGGCAATAGTTCTTTTATTTCGGAAAGCGGGTAGATCTGTTCCAGCATATCCTGGATATCGGGATTACCGGATTTTTGCCAGACATTCTTTTCTTTGAAATCATCATAAATAATTTTTTTGCCCGATTTTAATACAACATATGTTTTTCCCACGGAGTCAACTTCCAAGTCCTGAATATAACCCGGGTAAGCCATCATTAAGCATAAAATATCCCTTTTCAAGGTGGTTTGATATATCGGATCATCTGATTTGACGGCGGCATTTACGGCCAAATTGTATTTTGCCTGCCCATAGAGGCTTAAGACGGCAGCTAAAAGGACTGAAACCAAGACAAATATAATTTTTTTTCTTAGTTTCACCAAAATTCATTCCTCTCGCTTTGCTTAGCCTTAATTTTTTATCTTGATTAGAAGCCCTTATTCCAAATTTATGGGCCTGGTTTAAAAAATATTTTAAAATTATTAATTCCTTATAAAAAATTCAAAAAAATTGTTTAACTTCAATGCCATTAAATACAAAAAAAATACAAGCCTCTAAAAACTATACAATTGAAGGTTGTTTGGTTTTTTCTCCGTCTTTGTTCTTCGTTTTTCCTGCTTTGTTTTTCTTTGTTACTTTCAGGCTGGCTTGCAGAGCTTCCATTAGATCGATAACATTTTTTGGTGGTATGTTCGGGGCGACTTTTACTTCTTGTCCGGCTATTTTTTTATTGATAATATCTTGCAAAGCTTCTCGATAGTCATCTTTATATTTTTGAGGTTCAAAAGGTGCCGAGAGATTGTCAATAAGTTTGGTCGCGATCTCGAGCTCTTTTTCATTAATTTTTGTTTCTTCGGGCAGCCCCGGTATTTGACTGATAGGCCGGACTTCGTCAGGATAGAAAAGGGTTTCTAAAACCAGGACATTCTTATACACTCTCAAAACAGCCAGGGTCTGCTTGGTACGGATAGTAACTTTTGCTATGGCAATTTTTCCGGTATCATTCATGGCTTGTCTTAAAAGGTTATAAGCTCTGCCGCCTGTATCTTGGGGAGCAAGATAATAAGTTTTATCAAAATAAATGGGATCAATTTCCGAGAGGTTCACAAAATCAAGAATAGAAATGGTTTGGTCATCAATTTCGGATTTCGCTGCGGCAAAATCTTTTTCGTCGATGATTATAAAATGACCGAGTTCATACTCATATCCACGGACAATTTCCGCCTCGCTGATTTCTTTATTACAGGTGGGGCATGTTTTTTTATATTGTAGGGGAGTATGGCATTCTTTATGGAGGTAGCGGAATCGGATATCTTTTTCCTCTGTGGCAGCGAACATTTTTATGGGTATATTTACTAAGCCAAAGCTGATTGAGCCTTTCCACATAGTATGCATTTTTTTGTCCTCCTTAAAAAGAAAACTACGGTTTATTGTTTGTAGGAGCTTGTTACTTAATGCATTGCGCTTAATATAAAAAAAGAACCGGCTTTCTATGTTTGAGCCAAGTTCAAAAATATTTTTAAGTTGCTATGAAGAAATTTAAATGTCAACCAAATGGGTAGCAGATTTACATTATATGAACTGAGAACATGGAGAAAATGAGTTAATTTAAATAGACTAAAATAAATTTAACTTATTTATTATTCCCTTTTAATTTTTCTATTTCTTCTTCCAGTTTGCTTATCCTAGCGTTAAGATCATTAATAATATCAGCCATTGGGTCGGATAGTTTATTGTGCTCCAGGTCAATGCCGGTAGTGGGATCGCGGCGTACTTTGACTCTGCCGGGAATACCGACTACCGTGCAATTCGGCGGGACATCCTGCAGCACTACCGAACCTGCACCGATTTTGGAATTATCACCGATGACTATAGCCCCGAGTACTTGGGCATCGGTACTGATCACCACGTTGTTACCGATAGTAGGATGCCTTTTTCCTTTTTCTTTGCCTGTGCCGCCTAGGGTTACTCCCTGATAAATGGTAACATCATCGCCAATTTCAGCAGTTTCACCAATAACCGTACCATGGCCGTGGTCGATAAATACCCGGCGACCAATTACCGCTCCGGGGTGAATTTCTATCCCGGTTAAGAATCTATTAATATGAGAAATAAACCTGGCCAAAACATAACGTTTTTTCCGGTATAGAAAGTGGGCTACGCGGTGCATAATAATACAATGCAGGCCGGGGTAGCACAAGAGGACTTCCAAAGTGCTCTTGGCTGCAGGATCACGTTCAAAAACAGTTCTTATATCTTCTTTGATAGTTTTAAAAAAACCCATAGTCTTATCACCATTAAGTGATCTTTTTATCATTATTATATGCTTTTTTTAAAATTGAATAAAGTTAATAGCTTTGGATGACAAGATAAAGATAAAGATGTTTTATAGAATTATACAACATATCCTGACTTTAATAAAACTGGACTAAGTAAAAGATAGCGTCAAGATACTATGGGTTTTAAAAATAAAAGTAATCTCCTGTTTACC
>ENA-UPSB01001177-UPSB01001177.1-bioreactor-metagenome-genome-assembly--contig:-NODE-1177-length-32811-cov-27.670350_pt1 | contig 32811 bp, 29 predicted proteins | sample MGYA00238182_ERZ773286 | MGnify/ENA primary metagenome ERZ773286 (study PRJEB29026, sample SAMN07631240) | bioreactor metagenome | isolation source: Switchgrass digestor | place: USA: Dartmouth...
AAAATATTTAACATCTATAAATCAGCAACTAACAAATCATTAAGTCATAAGTTAAGATATAAAGTTGTACATCTATCTATTGACTATAAACTATAATTTTAAAAAAGTAAATAAAAGAATCTAATAAATCACGTATGACCTTATGCAAATTTGTAAATTGATAAGCCACTACTCCTACTTATATTTAAGATTAATTTCTAAAAGTTACAACGATTAACCGTAATTAGTTTGTATTGATTTTGAACTACTCAATAGTATTAAATTTAATGTCATATTTAAATGATAAATATGCATTGATTATTATCTCATATAAATCTCGTACCATTTTCGCACGATAAAAATTCCCTAGTCTTTTTCAACTAGGGTAATTTCTTTATAATTAATTTACAATTTTCACAATAATGTACTTCATCAATTTTAGGTGCTATGATATTCTTTTTTGTTAATAATTTGATTAAAGTATCTTCTTTATCTCCAATATTAGAACGCCATTTAGTATTTCTTACCCACAAATGGTATTAAATTTAGCCTACTTTCATCTCATTACCACAATAAGGATAATTCATATAACCTATCCTAGTAATATCATGAAAATGTAATAATAAATAAAAAAGTGGAGATGGCGGGAGTCGAACCCGCGTCCGAAAACACCGACCACTTGACTTTCTACAGGCTTAGACTATCTACTTTTTTTAACTGATAAACCGCCGATAGCCAGGCTTTTTATCAGCGATCCTTAACATCTCTTCTAATGCCCTAAGGAGGCAGGCATTAGCGTAGCCCACTACACTGAACCCTAGTCAACTACGTGGGCAATAGTTGAATAGAGTTGCCGCTAGTTAATTAAGCAGCGTATCTTAAATTAGCGTTTCCGGTTATTTAAACCTCGACAGTTTAACGTGATGCTTAGCACGGCCTGCTTATCAAGCTCAAGTGCCCCCGTCGAATCCGTAACATCCCCATAAAATATATATGAATATACCCGCATTCAGATTATAACATTTTTAATATAAAAGTCAAGGTTACGGGATTAACGGATACGATTAGCTTGACGATCTCTTAATGCACGTTCAATTTGGCGATTAAAGTCACGTTTCTTAATATCCTCGCGCTTATCATATAATTTTTTCCCTTTGGCCACCGCAACTTCGATCTTCGCATAACCATCCTTAATATAAACTCTTAATGGTATTAACGAATAACCTGTTTGTTGCTGAAGACCATATAATCTACTAATTTCCTTCCGATGTAAGAGTAATTTCCTTACTCGGGTTGGATCATGATTCTTTTTTGTCCCAAAATCATATTGAGCGATATGCATATTATGGATAAATGCTTCACCATTTTCAATACGCACATAGGCTTCTTGAATACTAACTTTTCCTTGTCGTACGGATTTTATTTCTGTACCTTCTAAAACAATTCCTGCTTCATAGGTATCTTCAATAAAATAATCATGGTGTGCTCTTCGATTAGTAGCGATGATTTTTCCCATTCCTTTTGGCATAACATCACACCTTTAATTAGTATTACATATTATTCCCCATAAAGGTGCTAAAATCCCGACATTAACTACCGGGATTTCTAAACTACATGTATCTGCGAACTAGCGCAAGTACAATAAATAAAACTACAGAAATTAAGGTGCCTCGACTCAAGAATAATTCCATTCCACGTTCTTTTTGATTCTTGAAAAGTTCTGTATTAGCACCTGTTAAAGCTTCTCCTAAATCACCTTTCGATTCTTGTAAAGCTACAAACATTATTAAGAATAGTGAATTTATTAGTAAGAGATAATCTACGAAATTCATAGGTGCCTCCTTATTAGTTCATCTTTATATATTATAAACCATTATAGTAATAATGTAAACTTTTTTTAAGAAATAAAGGCACCAAAATTGGTGCCTAATCAACTATTTTCTTAAGTTATATAAAGCTTTTAATCCAGGATATACTGCAGTATCTCCTAAATCATCTTCAATTCTTAATAATTGGTTGTACTTCGCAATTCTATCTGTCCGTGACATTGAACCTGTCTTAATTTGTCCAGCGTTTGTCGCAACAGCGATATCCGCAATAGTTGTATCTTCTGTTTCACCAGAACGATGAGATACAACTGCTGTATAACCTGCTTTTTTCGCCATTTCAATGGCGTCAAATGTTTCAGTTAATGTACCGATTTGATTTACTTTAATTAAAATGGAGTTAGCGACTTTAGATTCAATACCTTTTTGTAAGAACTTAGTATTAGTTACGAATAAATCGTCACCAACTAATTGAACTTTGCCACCTAAACGACGTGTTAATTCTGCCCAACCTTCCCAATCGTTTTCTGCAAGACCATCTTCGATGGAAATGATTGGATATTTCGCAATTAATTGTTCATAGAAACTAATCATGTCTTCATAGGTGTAGTTCAACTGATTTTGTCTTGTCATATTGTAACGTTTTGTTTCTGCATCGTAGAATTCACTAGAAGCACAGTCAAGCGCAATATATACATCTTTTCCTGGTTCATATCCAGCTTTCTTAATTGCTTCAACAATAACTTCAAGCGCTTCGTCTACACCTTTAACTTGAGGTGCAAATCCACCTTCATCACCGACAGCAGTATTATAACCTCTAGCACTTAAAACTTTCTTTAAGTTATGGAATACTTCCGCACCCATTCTTACTGCTTCGCTGAATGTTTTTGCTCCAAATGGCATGATCATGAATTCTTGGAAGTCAACACCGCTATCAGCGTGTTTGCCACCATTGATGATGTTCATCATTGGTACTGGTAATTCCTTCGCATTAAAGCCACCAAGATATAAGTATAATGGTAAACCAACATAATCTGCTGCAGCATGAGCACATGCAATAGATACTGCAAGAATCGCATTAGCACCTAATTTGCTTTTGTTTGGTGTACCATCTAATTCGATCATAATTCTATCGATATCTTTTTGCATTGTAACATCAATACCGATTAATTCAGGTGCGATGATTTCATTCACATTGCGAACAGCTTCTAAAACACCTTTACCTAAGTATCTGTTCTTATCGTTATCTCTTAATTCTACTGCTTCATTTTCTCCTGTAGAAGCACCTGATGGGACAATACCTCTACCGAAAGCACCACTTTCTGTATAAACTTCAACTTCTACAGTTGGGTTACCACGTGAGTCAATTACTTCACGTGCATATATATCCGTAATATATGGCATCTCTTCACAACTCCTTTGATTTACAATATTTTTCACAATTACATTATAACCTATTTTTGGAAAATATCAACGAAATGAATACTGAAAGCGATTACTTGTCCACAAAATGTTGACAATATTATTATCTACTCATTATTTTAATTATATTCTAATTAAAAATAATTCACTCTCAATAAAAAAGTGGAATAACCGCTTTTTTATTACTCATTATAAATGATTGTGATCCGATCTTTACCATTAATATCTTTTATAGTTTCATATTGAGAGTTTGGGAAATATCTATTTATTAATTTCTTCAGTTTTTCTCTTTGATTCCAACCATGTTCAAAAGCAATAATACTACGCTTCTTTAAAACTAAATGGGCATCTTTAAGAATACGTTCATAATAAAGCATCCCATCTTTGCCACCATATAATGCTAGATGGGGTTCGTTATTCTTAACTAAATCTTCAACATACTCATCTTCTGGAATATATGGTGGATTAGAAACTAAGATATCATACTTTTTCCCTAATGTAATTAATGGTTCTAATAAATCCCCCAAGTAAAAATTAACATTAGCTCCAAGATTTACCGCATTTTGACGCGCCACATCCAACGCTTTTTCACTAATATCTGTCGCAGTAACCCGCATGTTAGGTTCTTCTAGCGCTAATGAAATCGCAATTGCGCCTGAACCTGTACCAATATCCACCACTTCTACTTCTTGATCGTCAAAATAATCATCATAAGCCATTAAGACATTGGCAACAAGTTCTTCTGTCTCAAAGCGTGGTATTAATACGTCTTTCCCTACCAAAAACTTATAACCATAAAAATATACATAACCCATGATATGCTGAACAGGTATGCCCTTTTCAACATATAACTCTACTCCTTTTTTGAACGCTTCTTCTTTATCTTTATCTACTTCTTCATTCATCATCATAATAAGTTCATAACTTTCTTTTTGTAAGAAGTGCATAAGGAGTAATCTAATTGCTGATTCTTCCTTATTGAATTCTTGAGCTTTGCGCGTTCCATATTCTAATAATTCCCGAACGGTCATTTAGTTCCCTCATTTCTAGTATTCTATTTACAGTATAATCCAATAAGGAAAGATGCGCAAATAAATTTAGGTATTTTTTACGCTAAATTTATGATCAGCTAAGGCACAAAAATCCTTGATAATTTCGATTTCTTTAGGATTATACGGACGATGATTTGCCCTAAACAAATCGTGTTGCCACTTAGTAAAATCAAGATCTAAGGATTTATGATGATCATAGGCATGAAAGAGATGTTCCCAGGGCTCATAGGTTTGGGTTTAACCCGCAACTATACCTCAACTATATAAATTAATTCTTTCTAAATAAAGAGAAAATCTCTTCAATATTGTTTGTTTAATTAAATAGGGCTATTCGGTATATATTAGAGAACTTTTTAGTATGTTTATAAGTTTTCAGATAATAAATATTGTTGCTAAAGTATCGTTATAACACTTAACGAGATAGGTCAATATTTTCTCCAAGAATTATTTGCCTAATCTTTTCTTCACTTTTACATTTGATTACTTTTTCTTTCCAAAGTTAAAATACCCTTAAATTAGATAGTACATTTTTTGAATATCTAATTTAAGGGTATTATGTCATTTCGTCTTATTTATTCAGATTTTCTTCAGTGTTATCCTTTATTTCCTCATTTTGTTCAAAATTATCATTAACATTTGCACCATCATCATGAATAGGCGTATTAGTAACTTTATCTATCCGTAGTTGCATTATATAAGGTTCACTTTTAATCAATACTTGCTCAGGTTCAGTGCTATTATTTAAGGCATTTAACCCTAAAGTTAACGCTAAAACTAGTATCGAAAACACTGTAGTTAACCGCATCCAGTGTTGTTTTAAGTTGCTCCATATATTATACTTTGGTGTAAAAATCTTTTCTAATGTGGTAAACTTTAATGTTGGTGTTACATTAATATCAGCTAATTCCTCGTCAATGATTGACTTTAAATCAGTTAAATCAATCATTCTATCACCTCAAGACTTTCTTTGAGTAATTTACGGGCTCGTGACAATAAACTAGTCACATTACCGACAGTAGTATCAAGGATTTGCGCGATTTCCTGTACCGAAAATCCTTGATAATAATATAATAAAATAACATCTTTATACTTATCAGGTAATCTGAGTACACTCTCAAGTAAGCTTTTCTTTTCCATTTCTATTTCGACATCATTAGTGCTGTTACTAATTTTGTAAATATCTTCAAATTCATAGAAACTAACATTGCGATGCCAATAACTTTTCAACATGTCTTTACAGACATTAATGGCGATTTTCATAATCCAAGTTTTTTCACTGCTTTCTTTACGAAAAGTATTCCATTTATGATAAACCCTAATAAAGACTTCTTGGAAGGCATCTTCAGCTAAATGGCGGTCTTTCAGGTACATATAGGCAATGCGGAGGACGTCATTACCGTAATCTTGGATCAATCGCTCGATCTCTTTTTCAATTGATTCCAAGATGCCACTCCTTTCAAGGATTAGACGAATCTAATCGGTGTTTTATTGCGTTTACTTTAATTATAATAAAAATAAAATGATAATAAAAGGAAAAGTTATCATCCTTTGCAGGTGAAATAACTTTTCCTTTTATTATTACGATAATTTTATTTGTTTAAGCAAAGCTAAATCAGGTAAGGAATTTACGATTATATGGTTATCTGATACGGTAATTAGTTTATTATCTCTGATTATACCTTTCTTTATTTCACTATCGTGGGTAATATCACCAAGGTGAGTTAATTCATCATTAAAATTATATATGGCATAGAAATAACGCGCATTACTTATATGGTCTTCACCAATCCAATACAGTACTGGGAAACCAATAATCTTTTTCGTTTTATCAAGTAATAAAGATTTAGCATCATATAAAACTTCAGAATATACGCTTTGATAATCTTTATAGAGATAGGTTTTCTCATCAAGAAGTTTGATTTCGTCAGTGGAACTAACATCATATAAGGAAATGCTTAATCCTTGTGGTTCATCTTTACCATCATATACTAAACCAAATCCAATTATTCTATTGTCACCAACATAAATTAAGTTGGTATTATAACCAGAAAACTCATTAATACTATTGACTTTTAGATTATTAATATTTGTTAAATCGATAATATAGAAAGCATCTTTATTACTTAAGGTATCAACATAAGCACGATCTTTATAAAACAAAGCACTTTGAATCTCTTTACCATCAGTAAAGTTTTCTAGTTTACTTATTACTTTGAGTTTGTCATTAAAAACATATAAGTTTCCTTTATTAGGTAAGGTAGTAATTAGACGAAGTTTACCTTGATATTCATTTAATGCATTCTTATCTAATACATAACCCTTAACCCGGGCTAATCCTGTGATTTGGAGGGAGTGATTATTGATGCGAATGATGATGGAACTTTCGGAATTACCGGTTTCTTCATCAAAGATTTCTTCAGCAATATAGATATTTAAAGGCGATTGATATACCACTTGACCAAGTCCTAAATAACTAATCATGTTACTTTTATCTAGTACATCTACATTGGTTTTAAAAATATTGATAAAATTTTTGGAAAATGTATCTTTAATATAAAAGATTTTATCATAAGAAAGATACTTAACTACTTTGTTTTCTAAATAACTAGGTCGTTCATTAGTTTCTTGCTCAATAATTTGGGAAGTTACTAAATATATTTCCTTATCAATTAGACTTGAAGAAACAAGAACACCATCAACCATTATTTCTTTAAATAAAGAGAAATCCGCTTTATTATAAATATTAATAATGGTATTCTTATCAAGTTCACCTATTACGATAAGTTTATCTTTGGTCTGATAAAGAAATAACGGTGTGGTATGGGGAATAGTAATTTGTTTGATAATATCTAAATCATCTAAAGTAGTCACAATAACCTGATTATTGGAAATACTATAAATATTTTTATCATCACTTATAACTGTATTCCCAAAGATAACTCGTTCATCATGTACATTAACGGGGATGATTCTTGAGACTTGGTAATCAAGATCTTTTCTCATTACTTTCGCATTAACATGACTTAATTTCTTAAATTCATTATAAGAATTAAATGTTATGTAAGTAGGTTTTTGCGCATTTAGATAAACATAAGTAGTAGAAATTATAATCATAAGAAATAAGAGGAAAAATTGTAAGAATTGATACTTCCTTTTATGATTGATTTTCCATATTACCAAGATAAAAATTACTACTGAAACTAAATACCCTAGTAACATAAAAATGCCACCTCATAATTATTATGAGGTGACTTTTTTATCTCAATACCAACTAAATATTGGGTTCTTCCGCTAATTGACGTTTTTGATCTTCGGTAATTAAAGCTTCAATGATGGGATCTAATTTACCTTCCATGACGCGGTCTAATTGTTGAATGGTAAAGCCAATGCGATGGTCGGTAACACGGTTTTGGGGATAATTGTATGTTCTGATTTTTTCACTCCGTTCACCAGTACCAATCTTTGATCTTCTAATCGCACCTTCGCGTTCTTCAATTTCTTTTTGTTTCATTTCTAAGAGACGAGCTCTTAATACTTTTAAAGCATTAGCTTTATTTTCATGTTGGCTCTTCGCATCTTGGCAAGATACTACTACACCAGTAGGAATGTGGGTGACTCTAACTGCGGAATAGGTAGTATTAACAGATTGTCCACCTGGACCAGATGAACAGAACGTATCGATTCGGACTTCATTCATATTCAGTTCAAAATCAATTTCTTCTGCTTCAGGCATGACGTAAACTGTCGCAACAGAGGTATGAATGCGTCCTTGCGTTTCGGTGATTGGTACCCGTTGTACGCGGTGGGCACCTGATTCATATTTCAGGAAGGAGTAAACGCGATCACCAGAAATCATGAATTGGATTTGGGAATATCCTCCCATTTCACTAGGTTCAGCGTTTAAGAGTTCTACCTTCCAGCCTTTGCTTTCAGCATACTTACAATACATCCGATAGAGGTCACCAGCGAAGATGTTCGCTTCATCACCACCAGCAGCACCACGAATTTCGACGATAACGTTCTTTTCATCGTTAGGGTCCTTTGGTAGTAATAAAATCTTTAATTCCTCTTCCAATTTAGGCAACAAGGGTTTCTTTTCTTCTAGTTCCGCTTCCGCCATTTCGGCAATTTCAGGGTCATCGTCATGGCACATTTCTTTTAAATCGTTTATTTGTTTAACTAAATCTTTATATTCGTTATATTTTTCAACTATCGTTTCTAATGAACGCAGTTCTTTGGATAATTCCGCTAACTTTTTAATATCTGTGGCAATTTTAGGGTCTGCGAGCAATTCATTAATTTTATTATATCGTTGTACCACAGCTTCTAAACGGTCAAACATTCTACTCACTCCTTAGTAAAAATCCAACAATATATTATACAACATTTATTTCAAGACTAAAAGATGCGAATCGCAAGTTCAGGATTATAACGCTTGCCATTAATCGCCTTAATTAAACCAATTATAGACATTACGATAAAATAAACGAGACTCAGGTAAACAAGACTAAAACTAAGATTCAAATGTATCAAATGTAAGAGCTTATCAATAATGAGTCCTAATATATAAATAACGACTGCTGTAATCAAAACATTAAAATAACTTTGGCAATGATTTCTTGTGAATTGTTTACCTAACAGTAAAAATATAATTGGCACTATTAAAGGTAAATAGCCAAAGGGGTATAAGAAATTGAGGAAACCACTCATTCCTAATAAACCGATAATCCAGACGATGATGGCTAAGGTATTATCGCGTGAACGTGCCATATTATCCCTCCTTTAGGGCAAGTTTAAACATCTCTTTATTTCTAATATATATTTTAAACCAGAGATAAATGACTGTTCCCTTAAATATGGAAGAAATCGTTAAGGCTAACCAAATGCCATTTAAACCATAAAATTTAATAAAGAGGTAAGCTATCGGAATTCGTAAAGCATTAAATGATAAACTAACGATGGATTGAGGAATAGTCTTACCTAAACCGTTAAAGGCACCACCAACAAGCGCTTCGATAATCATGAACAGTTGCGAGAAAGCTAAAATCTTAAGATAATCATCACCAAGTCTTATTGCTTCTGGATCGCCAGAAAAGAGTCCAAATAATTCACGCGAGAAGATAAACATTAATACAGAAATGACAATACCGTATGCACCTAAAGTAAGCATGGCATAACGGAACCCTTTTAAGATTCGTTTAGGTTGATAAGCTCCAAAGTTTTGACCAACAAAGGCTGATAGCGCTGTTTGGAACCCACCTGCAACTAGCCATGATAGTGATTCAATTTGACTACCTAGTTTTTGAACTGCATTAGCTTCTTTACCAAAAGGAGAGACTAATCCGGTTAAATACATCGAGATAAATGTAAAAATGGCACTTTGAATAGCTGCTGGAATTCCTAGTTTAAGGATATCAAGGGCTTTATCACTAGTAAACTTGGTAAAGTATTGCGCTTTTCTAAGTAATGAATGGTGGGTGTTAAAGTATATTAAGAAAGATATAGTTACAGTTATTTGTGCTATAACCGTCGCAATCGCTGCCCCTTTAATTCCCATATTTAAAGTAACGATAAATATAGGATCTAATATCATATTAAGGATTAACCCGATACTACTAATTAGAAAAGAAGTTTTGGTATTACCTGTACCATTTAACGTCGCACTAAAGACCGGGTTAACCATATAGAATACTAATCCTATGCAAATAATGCGTAAATAAAGGACCGCATTATCATACACTATTTGTTCAGGTATTCTAAATAAACTAATCCAAAATGGTGTGAATATAGCGATAATAACAGTAAATAATAAACCTAAAACAACTTCAAGTTGAACACCAGTCCGAGCATAATCGCGGGCACTTTCTTCATCGACTTTACCGACTGATTGAGCGACTCTTACTTCCGTACCTATTCTAACTAAAATGATGATAGCTGCAGCTAACCAGGTAAATAAACCACCAAAGCCCGCACTAGCTATATAACCAGTATTGATGGTTTCATCACTGGTTGCTCGTCCTAACCAGAAAAGATCAGTCAAATTATAAGCCATTTGCATGAGTGATGTAAGCATTACTGGCAGTGATACTTTAATTAATTGTGCTAAAATGTTACCTTTAGTGAGATTATACTTTTCGTTAAACATGCGATTTATGCTCCTTTACTAAATATGTGCTTGAAAAAATGAGGTATAAAACCTCATTCAGATTTATGGTGGATATCAATGTCCGAAAAAGCACTAAATTCACGATTGAAGAATAATGTAACAGTTCCTGTTGGTCCATGACGATGCTTCGCAAAGATGACATCGACTTGACCTTTGCGATTAGAGTTCTCATTATAATAATCATCGCGATAAAGGAAGGCAACAATATCGGCATCTTGTTCGATACTTCCCGATTCCCGCAAATCAGCCATGATCGGTCGTTTATCTTCGCGTTGTTCAACTTGACGAGAAAGTTGGGCACAAGCAAGGACTGGTACTTTAAATTCCCGTGCGATTTCTTTTAACACCCGTGAAATCTCTGAAACTTCCTGTACCCGATTACCTGTCCATTTCTCGCTACCTGATAATAATTGTAAGTAGTCTATGATGATTAAGCCTAGACGATTATTTTTCGTTTGAATAAGTTTCCGACACTTGGCCCGTAGTTCACTTACCTTTATACCAGGAGTATCATCAATATATATGTGATACCGTGCTAAACGATCACTCGCAAGCAATAAATAGTTAATTTGTTCAGGTGTTAAACGTCCTTTACGCAAGGATTGCCCTTCTATTTGGGCTTCACTTGTCAATAGGCGATGGACAAGCTGTTCCGCACTCATTTCTAAACTGAAAATCGCAATCCCTGGGTCATTGTTTAACCTCGCAACATTTTTCGCAATATTTAAAACAAAGGCGGTTTTCCCCATACCAGGACGGGCTGCTAGAATAATTAAATCTTCTTTTTGCAAGCCAAGGGTTAACCGATCTAATGCACTAAACCCTGTTTGGAGACCTGTTAATTCGGTACTGCGTTCTTGTTGGGCTTTTATTTTCGCAAACACATCATTTACTACATCGCGAATTTCTTTAAAGTCCGAAGCGCTACGCTCACGGGCAACCAGCATGATTTTCTTTTCCGCATCATCAAGCAACTCATCTAAACTCATATCGCTACGAATCGCGTTTTGAGCGATGATGTTCGCTGTTTCAATTAAGCGCCGCGCAATGGCCTTTTCCCGTACAATATCAACATAAGTATGAACATTAGCGGTCGTGGGAACTAATTCCGATAATTCTATTAAATATTCTAAACCGCCTACTTCAAGGTATTGATTCTTATCTTTTAGTTTAGTGCTTACTGTGGTTATATCAATAGGTTTACTTTCTTCATACAGTTCTAAAAAGACGCGAAACAAGATTTGATGGCGAATTTGATAGAAATATTCGGGATATACCTTATCGGCAATTTCCGTCATAACCTGATTGTCTAAAAATACAGACCCCAACAGGGATTGTTCCGCTTCATTATTAAATGGAACAGTGTTCATATTACCACCCTAACTATTTATTTGTGACTAACACCTGAAATTCTGCCGTAACATCACGATGTAAATGGACCATTACTTTCGTATAACCAAGATTTTTAATACTGTTTTCTAGAATAATCTTACGTTTATCTATTTTTAAGTTGTGTTCTTTTTCTAAAGCCTCTGCGATTTGTTTTGTACTGATGGAGCCAAATAACTTACCATCTTCACCAACTTTAACTTTAAATACTAATAAAAGATTATCTATTTTACTTTTTAATGCTAGAGCTTCGTCAAGTTGTTTTTGTTCCGCTAATTCTTTCGCTTTCTTTTCATCTTCTAATTTTTTTAGACTGGCATCTGTTAAAAGAATTGCTTGTTTATGGGAGATGAGAAAGTTACCGTACCCATCGGCCACTTCAATGATATCGCCTTTCTTGCCACGACCTTTAACATCAGTTAGTAGTATTATCTTCATTTTTCTTCTCCTCCTCTAGGTACTCATTTATCTTTTCAATTAATAACTTATAAGCATCTTGTAGTGTAATATCTGTTAATTGCGTAGCTGCGTTATTAAAATGCCCACCGCCACCAAGTTTTTCCATAATTACTTGGCAGTTTACTTCACCAAAACTACGTGAACTAATACCAATCACGTTAGGTTCAATCTTACCGATAACGAAACTAGCTTTAACATTTTCTATCATTAATAACCAGTCAGCTGTTTGAGCTAGTTTAGTCTTCGTTAAGTTATCCACATTATCAGCCACGACAATTGCCATGTTATTAGGGGTAATTTCGACCTTTTCAAACAACTCAGCTCGAAGCATATGTTCTTCGTAACTTTCTCTTAACATGTTTTGTACCATGATAGTGTCCGCACCTTGTTTTCTTAAGAAACTAGCTGCTTCAAAGGTTCGTGAACCAGTACGATAAGTAAAGTTGTTCGTATCTACGATAATACCCGCTAACATTACTGTTGCATCGATTTCGCTAATTTGGACATTTAGTGGATAATATTCAATGATTTCCGTAATTAATTCAACAGTAGATGATGCATAGATTTCGGTATAAATCAAATCAGGTGATTCGATAAATTGTTGACCACGGCGATGGTGGTCGATAACCACGAGATTCTTCGCTTTATTTAATAACCGTGGTTCAATAAGTAAACTAGGATTTTGGGTATCGACACACACAAGTAAAGTTTTACTTGTCATGATATCGAGAGCTACTTGTGGACTAACAATCTTGTTTAATACAGGACATTTATTATCTGCTAAGTAGGTTAATACTTTATTAAGAGTATTGTCGATTTCGCGCGAATCAAGGACGATAAAACATTCTTTTTCACTTTTACGAACGATATTATAAACGCCTAAGCAGGAACCGAAACTATCGACGTCAGGTATCTTATGCCCCATGACAATGACATTATCAACTTCTTGAATTAACTCGTGTAACTCTTCAGCAACCACGCGAGCTCGTACACGATTTCGCTTTTCAACGATATTAGATTTACCACCATAGAAACGAATATCTTTTTCGCCAATGATGACACATACTTGGTCACCACCACGGCTTTGTGTAAGTTCTAAAGCTTCGAGAGCTTTATCACTTAATGAGATTAAGTTCTTTTGATTAAAACTAATACCAATACTAATTGTTAATGTCGAGTCGAATTGTTCCGATACTTTTCTTATTCTCGAGAGAATATCAAATTTATTAGCCATCATTTTTTGTAATACTTGATATTCCATAAGCAGTAAGAAACGCCCTTCGCCATAGCTCTTAAGAAAGATGTTATTTTCATTGGCATATTGCATAATCATTGTATTAACACGACCCAGGAATAAGTAACGTCGTTGTTCTGGTAAATCTCTTACGGCATCTTCAAGGTTATCGACTACTAAGTAACCTACTGCAAGTTGCGTTCTTTCAAAATGGCGAATCTTTTGTTCGCGTTCTGTTACATCGATTAAATAAAGTGTGCGATACAGTGGGAAATGAACGACATCAAAAATCTTATTAGCCATCTCTACCGTATATTCATTTAAACTTAGTTTTTCGAAAAGTGTAGTATCTAGATCGCTTAAATGTTTACCGACGATTTTGGTGCCTAAGAGTTTCCGAGTATAATAGTTAACCCATTCTACAACATACTTGTCGTTATAAACAAGAATGGCAACGGGAAAGTTGTTGAAGGTATTAGAGCCAACTTTACGGATATGATACCCTAATTCATCAATCGTCTTCGCCTTAGTATCTTTCAAGTAATTGTTGTACAAAAAGATGGCTTGCATTAACATCATTATTACTATTACAACCGCTAGGGAGATAATCTCTTTTATTGGATTATTAATAATGTTAACTAAAAGAAAGGCAAGTACAACTACATAAAACAGTATCAATAACATAAATCGTATTCGATACTTTTTCTCCATATAAATAACTCCTCTTGATAGTCTACATTCAAGATATTATAGCACACTTTACCAAATAACACAATTACAACTAAATAGTTGAGGATTGTTTTGTGAGTTCAATTTCAGGAAGTAAAACCAAATATTCCTTATCCTTATCTTTATCGTACCAATAAACAATGTTTTTAACTTTAGCTCTCGTAGGAACATACCCAAGTGGTATATATTTGTCAATTTCTGTTTTAAATTTTTTTGAAAACTTACAAATATATTTATTCTTAGTATTATCTAATATGCCATTTACATCTACATTTAATAAATTACCACTTTTGTATGTTTTTATCAAATCTTGTGTATAATGAACAGATCCTAAATGGATATCTTCTAAACTTAAATGATAAAGCAGAAAATCAGAAGGTGCATAATCATTATTATCATATTTATAATTTAAATTTTTTACATTTTTATATTGATCATAATGATTCTTTTCAAAATATTCACCATTATAATGAATTGTAATACGTTCCTTAGCGCGTGTTAAGCCAACATATAATGCCCTTTTACTTTCATCATCACTGATATCATAATTATCCAATATTAAGATAACATGATTAAATTCCCAACCTTTAGATTTATGGATAGTAGAAATGACAACTTGTCCTTGTCCCTTACTAAGAAAGTCTTCTTCTTTTGATTCTTTTATGAACATCTCTAAATCGGAATAATACATGTCATTACCACTAACAACTTCAAAATCATTTAGAATTTGAAGACATAATTCATAATTATCACTATCACTATAATTTACTTTTAATTTTCGTTTCGCTTCTTGCCAATCCGCCATATCAATCTTAGGATTAGGATTAAGGTTTCTTAATTCTTCAAGGAAAAAACGAATTTCTTGTAGATTTATTAATTGATAACGGTCAGAACTTCTTATTAATTTACAGGAAATACCATTCTTAAGTAGTATACCTAATACTTGTAATGCTTCATGGTTTGTTCTAGTTAAGATACATGTGGAGTCAATAAATCCTTCTTTTATGTGATACTTCAGCGCTGGTACGATTATTTCATTTTTATATTTTATTACTTCAATTTGGCCATTATCGCTTTGATATGCAAATATAGGTGTCTTTTTTAACCGATTATCTATCGTTTGAACAAATTTATTTGTAAATTCAACTAGATTAGCTTTACTGCGATAATTAGTCACCAATTCATATTTTTTCGCGTTATCATACTTCAATAACTCTTGCATATATTGTGAACTTGATCCACGAAAGCTGAAGATATTTTGATCATCATCACCAACCGCAATTACGCGCATTGTTTCATTTTTATTAATTAGTGCTTTAATTAGACGATACTCATTTTCGTCCATATCTTGTGCTTCATCAATTACTAGTACACTTTTGGTAATGCGAGATGGGTCTACTTCGTCATTCTCAATGCGGCGGCATGCTTCAATAATCGTATCTTTGCCATTTTCTATATTACCAACTCTTCCTAATAAATCGAAACAATATGAATAGAAGGTTTTTATTTCCACATAATGGGCTGATGACTTAATTAAATTAATTAGCCGCTTTTTAAATTCGGTTGCACTTGCTCGTGAAAAAGTAAGCATCAGTAATTGTTCATGTTTAATATCTTCTAAATACAGTAATGATGCTAGTTTATGTACAAGAATTTTAGTTTTACCACTACCTGGACCTGCCGCAACCACTATATATTGGGATTCTTTATCATTAATAATCTTTAATTGTTGAGGAGATAACACTCCAAATAATTCATGAAATTTTTCTGGAGTCATGTTGCGGTTAATAGCTTCGAGTTTATCACTACGAAAATACTTACGAACAAAAGTATTAAATTCAAGCGTAAAATAGTCATTAACAAACTTTAGTGCTGCTTTATAATCCTCTAATAGTAACTTCGCATACTCACCAACGATATGAACCATTTGTTTCTTTTGTTCATAGTGACATTGTAACTTCCGATAATGGTCAAGGCGATAACGAGCTTTGTTGTCTTTTTCAAGTCTCTCAATGCTTAGAGGATTATAAATGACTAGAAATCCCCCTTCAATTTTTAATGCGCCAATTTTGGATAAATAAAGAATCGCATTTTCAACATCATCACTAGTGCATGAAGGTAGATCATATAATGCCATCCGCCGTTCATATTCTTTCAAAATATCAAGGAGAGAGAAGGCGATTTTGCTTATATTGTTATTTTGTTTATATTTATCCTCTAGATATTCAGTAATAACCCTCGCTATTTCGATACGCTTATTTACTTCTGGTAAAAGCGTATCTTTTTCTCTTAGCAAGGTTACTCTTAAATGATTAGGCGAAAAGCGAGCGGGTTCTTGTTTGATAATCTTTTTGATTGCCCAAAAGTTTAATAAGCGACGAATACTCTTAACCGAAGAATTAGAAATCCCAGCTTCTAGTGCTAGTTCATTGAGACTTTTAAGATTTATTACCGTTTTATCTTCATCTAAATAATCAACCATTAGTTTTTCTAGTTTTTCAAAATCAGATAAAATTGACTTTGCTTTATGTGGTGTATGTAGTTCATTGAAATAGACTTTTATATCTTTATCATCCGCTAAGATATTTACTTCTCGTAATCTTTGAATTATCCTAATCACAAAATCGCGTTCATATCCTAAAATTTCTGCGATATAATCAACACGACTATCTGGTTCATCTATTTCTTCTAACATTGGTCTTTTCCGACTACGTTCTCCAATTAAATGATTCATTATTCTTAGTGCTGCCATTTTCTCTTTATCATCATCAAATGATTTAGAGGTTTCGATTATTCGTCTGACCTCAATCATGTTTTTTACGGTAATACTTGTTGCGAATACACGTGGGGTGTTTTGCCCCCGTTGAACAAATCCTGCATCTTCCAAAGCAGCAATGGCTGTGGTAACGCGATTAGTAACATCTTTTATATGATCGTTCCAGCCTGCTTCCTGTGCCAATTCATATGCAGATAAAGAAACTTGTGATTGAATTTTGGTTAAATCTTTAATAGCTTTCCATATTTGTTGGATTTCCTGATGTGTTACCTTAGTTTGATTGAGTAAGTAAAAGTGCTTGTTTAAGTCATCTTTATCAAACAAAATAAAACAATCAGCGTTAATACTTAGATCACGACCAGCACGGCCCGCTTCTTGTAGGTAATTTTCTAAAGAATCCGATATATCATAATGAATTACCATACCTACATCTTTCTTATCTACTCCCATGCCAAATGCGCTAGTAGCGACAATGATATCAATATCTCCTCGCATAAATAGTTCTTGGACTTCAACTTTCTCATAATTCTCCATTTGTCCGTGGAAGTAGCGTGCTTTATAGTTATCTCGAACTAAATGTAACGCAAGATTTTCTGCTGTTCTTGTGCGAGATACGTAAACAATCGTCGGGCATTTTTTATAATCTAAGAGACTACGTAAATGTTTGTATTTGTTCTTAGATGTAGATTCAATAACGTGAAATTGTAAGTTTTTTCTAGTTGATTTAGTAGTAAAAAGTTCTAAATCTATATGTAGATTATCTTTAAAGTATTGCACGATATCATTTATAACATTGGGTTTTGCGGTCGCAGTAAAACAAGATACGGGAATATCTTCTTTAATTCCTTTTTGTTCCTTGATTCTTTTAATAAATTCCGCAATATATAAGTAATCTACGCGGAAATCTTGTCCCCAAGCAGAGAAACAATGAGCCTCGTCAATCACAATACGGCTAATATTGCGACTTAAGAGTATTTTCTCGATTGTTCTGGATCGTAATGCTTCAGGGGCAATATATAGAATGTGGGCTTCGCCTTCAAAAAGACGTCTGATTGCTTCTTTTCTTTCAATCGGATCAAGCATTCCATTTATAGTTACTGCTTGAGTAATACTCCGTTGTTCAAGGTTGTCCACTTGATCCTTCATAAGTGATTGTAATGGACTAATGACAACGGTTAATCCTTTGGTATTACGGGCATTCATTAATGCAGGTAATTGGAAAGTTAACGATTTCCCTCCACCCGTAGGAAAAACAACTAACATGGATTTATTTTCAATCGCTGCTTGAACTGCTTGTTCCTGAAGGGGCTTCCCATCAAAAGTGCGAAAACTATCGTACCCAAAATACATCTTTAAAGCTTTATGAATATCGAGACGTTCATTACAGTATGAACATCCCTTATTACAAGGTACATTTCTTAATTTATGTAACACATTACTAACAATAGGATATTGTCTAATTACCCAGGCAGGAGTAATTGATTCATCATCATCAACATTGATAATCGCTAAAGCATAAGCTAGTTCAACAGGATGTCGTGTTATAATGTCCTTTACCTTCACATTCTGACAAATCTTTCCTTGGAAATAAGAAAAGATCAATTTTTCTAAGTCAGAAGAGTTAGTTGAAAAATTGTTATAGACAAAAAAGTTTGTAAACTCAATTTGATCTTTCAATAAACTGAAATAGATTACTTTTAATTCCTCTGGTAATTTATAAAAGGCATTAATTTCATCATTAAATAAATGCATCGCATTCTCTGCGTCATGTAACGGATTATTAGGATCTTCATCCTCTAATTTATCATTCTTAACTAATTTGTGATACGGCTTCTTTGGAAAGAGTAAAGGTGATAAGTATAATGTATCAATCGCTTTATCATAATATTTTCTCTTCGTTTCATTTTCAATAAACACTAAATCATGGTGAATAATATTATGACCAACAATATATTCAGCATCTTCAATGAATTTAATAAAATCAGTGATTTTATTGGTATGTATATAATCACCATTGTCTTTTAATCCACCCATATCCTCAATCCGCTTTTCCGTTATTGATACTTCCGTATCAATAAAAACAAGTTTACTCATCCCAAATCACATCCATCATTTTTCAATTATCCTTTGTATATCTATATTATAAGTATAAAAACGACATTAGTCTATATTACATAATGTTTAAATACAAAAAGGGATGTAAATATGTCCATTTACATCCCCTTATATTACCCATTCAAATAATTAGTCTCTTGTGAATGGTAATAATGCGACATGACGTGCTCTCTTGATTGCGACAGTTAATTCGCGTTGATGTTTAGCACAAGTACCCATCACACGTCTTGGTAAAATCTTGCCACGATCAGAGATAAATCTCTTTAATAAGTCAGCATTTTTATAATCAATCGCAATTTTTTCTTTGCCTTCCGCAATTGCTTCACAGAAAGTACAAACCTTGCGTTTACGGCCTTTACCTTTAAAATTGCGACGTGCTTTACTGGTTTCAGCCATTTTCTTCTTATTCCTCCTTCATTAGAATGGTAAATCATCTTCAGAAATATCTATTTGGATATTATCGTTGAAGTAGTCATCTTCAGGTTCAGATGTGAACTGTGGTTGTTGGACTTTTGGTTGCGGAATATTAAATACAGGTTGTTTTTGTTGTGGATATGTTGGTTGCGTTTCTGGTTGTGGACGTGATGAATCAAGGAACACGACATTATCACAGATGATTTCTGTAAAAATCCGTCTTGTTCCATCTGGTGCATCATAAGTCCGGTTTTGAATCCGTCCTTCGATACTAATTAATTTACCTTTTTGACAGTAACGCGCCACATTTTCCGCTAGTTTCCTGTAACAAACACAGTTAAAAAAGTCCGCTTCCCGGTTACCATTTTGTGAGACATAACCACGATCAACCGCTAAAGTAAAGGTGGTTACTGGTATTCCGGTGGTAGTCATCCGCGCCTCGGGGTCTTTTGTCAGACGCCCAATTAAAATTACTTTATTTAACATTTAAAAGTTCACATCCTCTTATTCTTCTTTAACGATAAGGTAACGAATAACATCTTCACTAATCCGTGCTAAACGGTCAAATTCGTTAACAGCTGCGATAGGTGCCACTACGTTAACGACAACATAATGACCTTTACGGAAATCTCTAATTTCATAAGCGAGTTGTTTTAAACCCCAATCATCAACTTTAACGATTTCCGCATTGTTATCCTTGAGGATATTAGTGAAGTTTTCAATCACCTTTTTTCTGCCTTCGTCATCTAAATCAGGACGAACAACGAACATGATTTCATACTTACGCATTCTTACACCTCCTTCTGGACTAATGGCCCATTTTTCATGAGCAAGTAGGTTTTAGTGGGATTACCACATCACGATATTATAGCATTATTTCTAAATAAAGTAAACATATTTTACCTTAATTTAGATAATCTGAAACATCTATACTCTTCCGCTCTTTTAAGAGTTTATTATATTTAGGTTTCATCACTTTGATTGTTATATAGGCTAGAATTGATGCCAACGCAAAGAAGATAAGTGGAACCAAGAATTGATACCATATTACAAATATAATGCTTGCAACACTAATTATTAACACAAATAACGAGCGAAATGGCATTATTATCGCAAATATAAAAGCGTTCTTAATTTTCTTAAAAGTACTCAGATCAGGAAAATAGAGATTTAACATAAAAACATGAATGAAAGTGATTAAATATAGTAATACAAACATACATGATATCCAAAAACCTACAGTCATAAAGAAAGTCGAATTTTCTGTTAATAAATCAAAATACAATTTTACATCAAGGAATAGTATAACACCTATTATTAAAAATATAATAAATAACTTTTGATTCTTCCAATAATCTTTCTTAAAAATAGTCCAAAATGATTTTAATATTGGCGCATCTTTATCTTGAATCATGCTGTTATGCATAACGAAAACTGCGTGCGTTGCTGGCATAAATGTAAAAATACCTAATCCAAACAAAGAAAACAGAAACCATAAAATATTAATCATGATAAAACGATAAATTTTATCAAAGATAGCGTATATTTTACTGTTTATAAATTTTTCGAAATCCATACTGCTTCACCTTCTGTATTAATATTACCATTTTAGCACAAAAAAATAAATTAAACTAGTATTATAAAAGACAAAAAATAAAAGAGCTAACGCTCTTTTATTAATTAATAAATTGAATTTTAGTTAGATCACGGAGAACATCACGAAAAACTTGTTCGAATTCTTGGAAGTATACTACTATCAATTTATAGTCCTTATCTAGTATGGCTTGTTCTAGTTTTAATGATACTTCATATAAAGGGAGCGAACCCAAGTTCTTAGAAATCCCCTTGCATGAATGTACCAAGCGACGTGCTTCCTCAAGATTATGAGGTAATAGTTTTTTAATTGTTTCGACTAGATCTTTTTGATTCTCCATAAATGTTCCAATAATCTTTTGATAAATACTCTCATAACCATTGATAAGACTTAAAGCCATTTCGACATCAATTACTTTTAAGTCTCTCGCGACAATCATACGTATACTCCCCCCTCAATTAAGTAATTATAAACATATATATAGATATTTTCAATATATTTTTAGCTCATTAATTTGATTTTTATTGTCATAATTCTACATTTTGAATACTATCAGTAGCGGATTTTATCCATTTATATGTTAATCATGAGAGGGGTAATTGGGATAATACGGTTCAACATGCACACTAATAAAGGTTTCTTCCCCAAATTCTTGTCGGATTATTTTCTCTAACTCCGTCGCAATATCATGAGCTGCTTCGACATTTAGGGTGCGTTCAACAAAGATATGAACATCGATTGACACATAATAGCCAATACGCCGTGTTTTAATATTATGGTAACCTTTTATCTCGGGTATACTATCTAATATCTTTTCTAAGCGTTCGATTTCTTCTTTTGTTAAAGATGAATCAATCAATTGACTATAACTAGAAAGAATGATTTCAATCGCAACCTTAAAGATGAATAAGCTGACTATACCTGCAGCGATTGGATCAAACACAGCGTATTTTTCCCCGAAAACAATGGCGATAGTTAAACCAATAAGAGCCGCTAATGATGCAAACACATCAGAACGATGTTCCCATGCGTTCGCAATTACTGCATCGCTATTTATCTTTTTACCTACATGAATGGTAAATCGGAAGGAAATCTCTTTTAGAATAATGGAGATAATGAGAATATATAAAACAAATTGGTGAGGTAATGTTATTACTTCATCCTTAAAGAAAAATCCGTAGATATTCCTAATACTATTAATAAATAGCGATACACTCACAAAAATTAAAAAGATACCAACACTGACAGCGGCAATGGTTTCCACTTTACCATGTCCATAGTTATGATCCTCATCCGCGGGACGAGCTGTCACTTTAAAACCTATGAGGATGATAATGTCAGTGATAAAATCGGATAACGAATGCACAGCATCACTAATAAGTGCTGCACTCTTACCAAAGATGCCCGCAAGTAATTTCATGACTACCAAGATAAAATTAATAATCATACCATATATAGTTACTTTTACTGCTTCTTTTTCTCGTTTAACCATAAAGATTTCCTTTCATATAAAGTGTGATAAAGAGAGAGGTCACTCCTTCCTCTCTCTTACTATATTAAGAAAATATTTGATTAAAGGTATCTGATTTTCTGTCCGTTCTGGATGCCATTGAACAGATATGACATCTTTTCTTCCTTCAAGCTCTACCGCTTCGATTACACCATCAGATGTATAGGCGACGGTTTTTAATCCCTTCCCTAAATCTTTAATCGCTTGATGATGAAAACTATTAACATGCATTTTTCTACCAAAAAGAGAAGTTAAAATTGACCCATCTTCAAATGTTACTTCATGAAGTGTTTCATGATAAGGTATCCCAATTTTAGTTTGATCATGTAACAGTACATTATTACCATTAAATAAACTTAAATCTTGATACAAACTTCCACCTAATGCTACATTCAATACTTGATGCCCGCGACAAATCGCTAAGATTGGCATCTTTCTTTCTAGAGCTTTTAATATTAAGTTGATATGAAACTGATCTACCGTTTCATCTACATCCATAACTAGATCAGTCATTGGTTCATTATAAAACTTCGGATGAACATCGCCACCACCAGGAATTACTAAACCATCAATAGTATCCAATACTCTATTAACATACGCTTCATCATTAATTACAGGTATACCCAAAGGATATCCACCGCATTGATGAATAACCTTGTAGTATTTATCTGGTAAGCGCATATTAGGAATATTATTGATGTTATATTGTAATGTCGCAATACCGATTAACGTCACACATTTCCTCCTATGAACGGGATTTCAATACTTCTTGTAAATCAATTTCCTCGCCCGCTTTCACAATTAAGCGATTAGGAGCTGTAAAGCGGTTAGCCATTTCCTCATCAAATAACTTCCGTGGTTTCATATGAATGGGAATGCTTACTTTCGCATTAATTAGTTTGGCACATTCCGTCGCTTCTTCTGGTCCCATATTATAAATACCATCAATAGGAAGAAGTGCGAAGTCTAAATTCTTTTCTTTAAGTAGCGGCATTTCCGTGGTCATGGAAGTATCGCCTGCCGCATAAATCTTTATCCCATCAACTTCAATGATATAACCTACGCATTGATTACGATCATGATTCTTATTGTATGCTGGTACTGCTTCAATCTTTATCCCCTTTAGCGTGAAACTTTGATACTTGCCCTCAATCAAACCATCATAGTTTTGAATAATAACACAATCATCTTTTTTCGCAACTAATTGAACTTGATTATGGTCCCCATGTTGATGGGTGACTAAGATAATATCGGCAGGGATGTCATAACCTTCCCCTGCATAGGGATCAACGTAGATTACCGTATTATTTTCACTTATGATACGGAAACTACCATGCCCTTGAAATAATAACTTAGTCATATAATCCTCCTTTTTAGACTTAATAAATGGAATTACCCTTTAATTTCAATTGTATATCTAATACTATCAATGTCAATGATTTTAGTTAGATACCTTTCTTTTTAATTTGATTTTTTTAATAATAAATACTATAAATATACCACTTGTGACAATCAGGGATGTAAGGGATAGGTATAATGATGTAGTTAATCCTTTGGTCATATAAGTAAAACTAATATGATGGGTACCACTAGGAACCTTAATCGCCATCAAACCTAAATTAGCTAGATAAATTTCCGTTTCTTTACCATCAACAAATGCTTTAAACCCCTTAGAGTAGGGTAAACTAATCACTAAATAACCATCATGAGGAGTAGTGATTTCTCCACTAAAGCCATTGTGGGTAAATGTCACATTTTTTAAGACATCTTGATTTAGTTCTGCGATTTTGGTAGTTACTTGCGTTACATCTAATAGGGCATAACTAATCCTTTTGACTTTCGCTTCTTTTGGTAAAGAAATTGTGACGTAAAGGTTAGTTTCATTTTCATAATAACCTAAATTGATTAATTGATTAGCATTATCTTTATAAGTGTTCTTACCTTTAGGCGAAATACTATCTTGTCTTAAAACATCCTTGGTTTCATAGGTAATTGTAACCATGTCATCTAAAGCTAAAATTTCCATTCCTTCTACATATACATAAACTTCTTGATTGGTGACTCTCGGAATTGTAAATTGATAACTACCATTTTTTATTGTCAGGTTTTCTGCCACAACATGATAATCATGTGAATCTATATTAACAATATCACCCTGTGATAAAACAACATAGTCAAGCAAGACTTCTTGTCTTGTAAGGTAGTCTAAATTTAAATAACTAGTTTCATTCAATGTTTTATACATCATATAACCGAAATCAAGGTAGTTTTCATTTTCATAGATATAGACCTTTTCTAATTCACTAGTAATGTTACCTTGTAAAGCATTGAACCCCTTATCATTATATTTCGGCACCTCAACGGTTTTTACTAATTTAAAACCGTACGGAGGAAGACTTTTTTCACTTTCTCTAATGATAAGATATTTTACATGATTTAAGTTAAGAAGGATTGTCCTTCCTTCAAATCCATTATAACCAGTCGTGTTATTTAAATTAGTAACTTCTAAAGCATCAAGATACTTATTAACATAGCCATTTACCATCGAATTATATTGGTAGGTTGCCTTAAATCCATAGACTAGATTATCGTTACTATATTTTAAGACATTACCTTCATAAACCTTATGTTCGACACGATAGAATTCATCATCATTAAATTCCGCTTGATATAAATCTTTGTTAGGATAATATACTTCAAACCCATTTTTAGGTGTGGTATCAAACATATAATAACCCATAACCGCAAGAATAGTAATAATTATCAACATAAACATAACTTTTTTATATTTATATGTTTCAAAAATACTCTGTATAAATGGTGGCATATTAATTAAACTTGTTTTTCTAATTAATAATACAGAGACTCCAATTAATACTAGTAAAAGAATGATTAAGAAGATTCTTATAATGAGAGATATTTTAAAAGTAATGATTATCTGAAGTAGGATGAGTATTAATAATAAACCAATAATACTTAAGAATAACTCATACCCTTTCTGATAATCTTTTTTTGCTAGTTTTACTTGTCCATCAATTATAAATCCAAAGATTAATGATACTGGTACCATTATCATAAAGTACCAGCGGTTATTAACATATGTACAACCATTAATTAAGAAAGCAAACAATGAAATAAACTGTAGGATGAAAAAACTGATAAAACTAAGGCGTAAATAGCGATGCGGATGCTCTTTTTCCTTATGAAAAACATAAATGAAACAACCTAGTAAAAGGACTAAATTACCTATACCAATAGAGTATTTGGCCCCAATAACGGGAATTAAATTAGATAATATAATAGTAATAAGTTCTTTTATAGTATATAACACCAACCCTTTAGGAGTTGTTCTACTTACTTCCATTAAAGCTAATAAATTAGGAAAGACAACAAAGCTACCTAGCAATACTCCTAATAAGGCATAAATTATGATCGATATTAAGTTAATAAATTGTTTAACTTTTAACTCATCCCATAATCTAATAATGATATATACCGTAAAGCCAAAGGAAGTATAGACAAAGAAGTAAAATTGACTAATAACACTTAAAAACACCGCCAAAATAAACAGAAAAGGGCTTTTTTTCTTGATGATTAGTTCACCACCAATTATTAATAAAGGAAGATATAAGGGACCATTAACAAAAAATGGGTGGCGAAAAGCAGAATATAAGACAGGATAAGAAAATGCATAAACTAAACCAGTCATTAATAAAGAACTGTTTTTACTTATTCCTAATTGCTTAGCGAGAATAATCATAAAGAGACCACATAAATAAACACGCGTGGCACTAATTAGAGTGTAACTTAGACCAATTTCGGAAAGTGGTAAAATTAAGGCAATGATATTTAAAGGATCCCATAAACCGTAGAATCCATAGGTAATGAAAAAATCCGCTCCTAAACCTATATCAAAGCGATAAATTTGGAAAGCTTCACCATGAAAGAAAAAGCCTTTTAGTTGTTTAATAAAATCATACATAAAAACGATGTGCTGTTTAAACCCATCGTAATAAAGGGCAGGTTCACTAAAATAACCTTGCGAAGAAAAATGACTATCTTTTAGTTCAAATGGTAAGAGACTAAAAGTATAGAGTAATAAAAAAAGTAAGGTGTAACTAAGGTAAAGATGTTTATTAATAAATGCGGAAATTTTTGTTTTCATATAACCACCTAATTTTTACTTTCAGGAAACCACCCGAAATCCAATCTAACGTGTTTTCTCTTAATATCTTCATTATGATAGGAACAGGTATCTAAGCCAATTAAGGTAAATCCCTGACTTAAATAGAAGTCAATCGCATTGGTATTGCTTGATTGAGTCTCTAAGACCAGAGCGCGATAGTTTTCTTCAATGGTGCGCGCTTTGGCAACTTCTATTAAAGCCTTACCATATCCTTTTCTGCGATATTCTTCCTTCACCCATAATTCCGTAATCCTTAGTCTATTTGTCCATGTTTCTACAGCTGTTTCTATGGCGCCAATAAGTTCGTCGTTTATAATTATCCCATATGCTTTCGCGTCATCAAGATAATCTAAATATAAACGATCAGGATAATTCATTGTTTCTGGATGATAATGAAATGGATAATCTAAGGGTTTCTTTTCAATTTGGAAAAGAAACCCTTTCTCTAATTTAGTCACAGTAACATCATAGTATTCAGAGGAGACATAACTTATAGGAAGTATGTATCCTTGATATTTATCCCTTGGTAGAAAAGTAATCTCTGGTTTCATTTTTATCCTTCCAATAAATTATTATAGAAATTGTGGTGTGACTTTATCTTTTTTACCTAAATCAAGCAAACTCATTTCTTTGGCCAGTTGGGCTGCGACTTTCGCATTATTGAATACTAATTGAATATTAGCTTCTAAACTCTTGCCACCAGTAATATCTTTAATTTTAGCAAGTAAAAATGGCGTAATTTCTTTGCCTTGAATTCCTAAACCTTCTGCTTCTTTTACTGCCCTTTCAATCGCTTTATTTATTACTTCATGATCCATCGAATATGCTTCAGGGATAGGATTAGCCACAACCACCCCACCAGTTAATCCTAGATCCCATTTAACACTGATGATACGAGCTAATTCTATTACATCATCGACTCGATATTCAAGTTTAAACCCACTTTTACGAGTATAGAAAGCAGGTAACTCATCGGTGCCAAATCCAATTACAGGAACTCCAAATGTTTCTAGATATTCAAGTGTTAAACCTAAATCAAGAATGCTTTTTGCGCCTGCACAAACAACCGCAACGCTAGTATGAGCAAGTTCTTGTAGGTCAGCTGAAATATCAAACGTTTCTTGGGCACCACGATGGACACCACCAATTCCTCCCGTCGCAAACACCTTGATACCTGCCATGTGCGCAAAGATCATCGTCGTCGCTACGGTGGTTGCCCCATCTAACTTCTTTGCGATGATGATAGGTATATCCCTTCTACTTGTCTTAATGACATTTTGGGCTTTACCAAGATACTCAATTTCTTCCTTTGTAAGCCCTACTTTAATTCTACCGTTTAATATCGCAATGGTCGCAGGTACTGCGCCATTTTTCCTTACGATTTCTTCTACTTTTAGAGCTGTTTCGACATTTTGAGGATATGGCATACCATGTGAGATAATCGTCGATTCTAAAGCGACGACTGCTTGATTATTATCTAATGCCTGTTTAACTTCAGGATTAATATCTAAATAGTCTTTATACATTTTCCATCCTCCATTTCTTGTAATATTTTTTTAATGTTACTAACACTCATAGAGGTACTCACTGTGTCTTCACTCATAAGTGTTAAATAACTTGCCCCTTGGGCAAATCTTAAGGTTTCCTCAATACTAAATTTATTAATATAAGCATACACTAAAGCTGCTAAATAAGCATCTCCTGCTCCTGAAGCATTTGTAATCTTCATTTCTTTCGGTTGGTAATAAGTTTGATAGTCTTTATCACCGTAATAAACACCTTCTCTACCCAAACTTATAAATACTCTTTTCACACCTTGATTGGTAAAATAAGTTGTTACTTTTGGTAAGTCCAAGACATTATCAATCTTAATATCAGATAATACTTCTGCTTCATATCGATTGGGTTTAATGGTGTGAAAATACGGAAGGAGATGTTTTATTTTTAAAGCTTTCACAGTGGAAACAGGATCTAAAAAGAATGTGGTACCTGTACAAGTTTTCACCACAAACTCTATTACATCGATAGGTATATTAGTATCGATTACACATACATGGGAGTTATTTATAATATCTACTTTATCTTTAATTAAATCAATGGTCACCTTATTATAAATCTCCATATCATTTATCGCATTTACCATCTCTCCCTCTTTATCTAGTAAAGCTAGATAAATGGAGTTATTACTATCAGAAAAAGTGAACGAGGTACTTATATCAATGCCTTTATTGTTTAAATCCGTTTTAAGAATCTTACCAAAATAATCGTCCCCAAAAGCAGTTATTAATTTGGTGGATATTCCTAGTTTTACAAGATTTTCCGCAATATTGCGTCCGACCCCACCAAAACTAATTTTAACTCTACCAGGATTAGAATCATATTCATTTAAATTATCATAAGGTTTTCCTACAATGTCGATATTTGCGCCACCTAATATCGTGACATATTTTTCCATATTCCTCACCACTATAAATAGTATAACCTACAGATAGTTAATTTCCTATAGGCAAAATAAAAAAGAAGTCATAAGACTTCTTTTTTAGAGTAGGTTTTCTAAATAATCATGGTACATTTTTCGGATTTTAGTCATTAATTCCGCAATTTGAATTTGAAGTTCACTAACACGTGCGTAGTCTCTGTAATCGATTGCTTGGCTTAGTTCACCGAACAAACTCTTTTCTTTAAGGCTATCCTTCATGAGTTTAAGTCTTAATTCAGTAATTTCTTCCCAACGTTTTAAATCAAGGTCGTTTAGACCTACTTCATCTTTCTTTTGGAAACTTCTTAGTTCATTGCGGTAATCGACTAAAATCCGATTGCGTAATTCATAACTCCAATAGTGGATTACACCTTGAATGAAGGAATTAATTATTTTGTCGGTGAACACGTCGTTTTCGAGGAGGATATTTAATTTATCTGGATAAGTACTAAAACTCAGGACATTTTCATAAACGGTTCTTGGTGGCATACCGAAGAGTTTATTACGTTCTTCGGCAGTATAATCTTCAAAGACATCTTCTTCACTACGATAAACGCGATTCTTATCTAAATATGGTGTTTCTTCACCATATTCTTTAGATAATTCACGTTCTAATTCTGGTGAAGTCCTTTTGTTTTCTACTACATATCTAATTCCATCAAGCATCGCTTGGTAACAAGCAGATAAATATAGATAGGTATTAGATAGAGGATTAGGTGCTCTTAGTTCAAAGCGTGTTGCCTTAGGTTTATTTACTTCTCTAACTAAACCAATTAAAACAGAACGGTTACGGCTAGGTTCTTCTTTAGTTTTACCTAATGCGGTAACGATACATACTGGTGCTTCAAAACCAGGTTTTAAACGATTAAAGGCATCTGTTGTCGAAGAAACAAAAGGATTAATGATTTCATAATTCTTCAAAATTCCCATTAATGCGCCATAACCAATGGGAGAGAGGTATTCTCCTTCTTTGGTAAAGAGGTTAATAACTTCACCATTCTTAAGTCTAACCGCAATACCGATATGGGTATGTTTACCGCTACCAGCTACACCTTCAACAACCTTAGCTTTAAAGGATACTTCTAGTCCGTGTTGTTGGAAAACATCATCAACTAAATCGCGAACAATAAAGTCGCTATCAGCAGCTAACATGCTTTCGTTGTACTTCCAGTCGATTTCGATTTGTTCCATGACATGATCGAAATGACCATTATGGTTAAGCTTAGGGATAACCCCTCCAACCTCCTTATGACCCATTTCGGGATGGAGTCCATAATTTTCCATTAAAGTTAAGGTCTTTTCTAAGGCAGTACGTACAACACCGCGGGTCTTTTTCCAATATTGTTCCTTGAGGATTTGCGATGTGCTTAATTTATCGATATCAGCTTGTTCCTCAGGGGTTTTTACCCAAAATTCTAATTCCGTTGCGGTTGTCAGTAAGATGTCATCAATTTCTTCGACACTACTTATACCATATTCAGATAAATCTACTTTGCTTAGTAAGTTATATAATTGTTTTTTGAAGTTTTCTTTAGCGCGTTTTAGAATCGACCGAGAACAGATTTCTTGCCCATTATGTACTAGGTAACTTGGAATCTTGAGGGTACCAATAGGTAAGTTAGTTTCCTCGTCGATATTATCTTCGTTATAATCCACATACCAGGTAACCTCAAGGTCCGGAATAATATCTACTTTTGCGTTATCTAACGTCGCAATACCGTCTAACACGACACTTGACCCATCAGTCTGGATGCCCTGGCTTAGGAAACCTTCTAAATCGTCTAGGAAGAAGTTGACGGGAATCTTTTCATCAGTAACATTTCCACGTAAGTCGATTCCTAATAGCGAAACGAATTTAATTTGGGGATTTTCGGATAAAAGTTTTTTGATGGTGTCTACACCATGATCTTTACTTTCGATGAAATATAAACGTTCTTTTGTCATATTTTCCCTCACTTTTGATTCCAAATTTTTTAGGGGCATCTACAAAAAATATATGTAAATATTATAGAAATGGTGTTTTTTACTGTCAAGAATTTTTTACATAAAAGCGTTTTACTAGTTTAAAAAGCCACAATAGGTTATGACTATTGTGGCTATGACAAATTATCGACTTTTCTTGGTTCTCAGAATTATTTTTTGTAATCTATTTTAATTTCAATAATATCATAGTTGTATCTGTGTTAATGGATTTTAAATCATACAAATATTTATGAATATGCATTAAATTATTAATCTTCTAATGTACTCTTCGATATATGCTTAAATGATTTTTTGTAAGAAATCTTCGGGAATATTAACCAATTACATGTCCCTACTAATTCTCATAATAACTTTTGGCGATAAGTTCTTTAGCCTTTTCAAAATCTTCTTTACTATTTATCCTAATTTCTAAGTTTCCTGTACCGAAATGACCGATATTAGTCACGTCTCTTGTAAAACCTTCTTTTAATGTTACTTCATTAGGATTTATATTTAAGTATATAAGAATCGATTTGCTTTTGGGATATATTTCCACACAAGCGAAATTTCTGATTTTCTTAAAAGCAATGTAGTGTTTTAGAATCTTTTCCTGAATGTCATCTCCAAGATTTAATATAAAGTCCCTAATTGAATAATATAAATCCTTTAATTCTTTATCTGCTTGTTTCAGATTCTCCGTTACTGTTTTATTTGCATTACTAGTTTTACTTGCACCATCATCTGAAACTGTTGTTACTTGTGATGCTGTAGTAGCATTTACCAGTTCAAATAGAATCAAATCATCTCCATATTTTTTATACCTGATAAGTTCTATATTCCTATTAATCTGCTTAACAGCATATTCATCAAACTTCGTAAAATCACCAGCAATACACAATAGTCTAGGCATGGACCATTCAATCTTATCAGCAACATCCTTACCGATTTTCTCCATTACTAGAAGTTTAAACTCTGCTTTATGGTCCATTAACCAGTCAAGATAATACAATCCTTGGTTTATGACATTTTCATTTAATGCTCGCTTGTATTCCAATATCACAGGGCAATAGTTCTCATCAATTCCTAAATAATCAATTCGCCCCCATGATTTTTACCTGTAGGATATTCAGAAGCTAAGAATTTAATTCCGAAGAATGTTTCCATATTGTTTTCAATTAATGTTTGAAGCGATTTCTCGATGGCTACTGAAGTACCGATAATTTCTTTCACTCCATTAGCGATTTTAAAAAGTTTCAAATCACCCATATAAACAACATCCTTTCAATTCTTAACATTTTAATCTCTAATATCAATTACCTCTCTACCTAGTTCTATCTAATATAAGAGCTTGATATTAATTATAAAATTATTTAATTAGCTATTCGATGTTACTGTTAATTTAAGTATTGTATTATCAAAACTGCATTATGATTAATTATTATATCAATCTATATGGTTTTATTCTGATATGATCCCCTTAAAGTAGACAGTACAAAAAAATAAACTGTACTATCTACAG
>ENA-UPSB01001178-UPSB01001178.1-bioreactor-metagenome-genome-assembly--contig:-NODE-1178-length-32804-cov-56.106202_pt1 | contig 32804 bp, 25 predicted proteins | sample MGYA00238182_ERZ773286 | MGnify/ENA primary metagenome ERZ773286 (study PRJEB29026, sample SAMN07631240) | bioreactor metagenome | isolation source: Switchgrass digestor | place: USA: Dartmouth...
ATATCCCTCGATGACTTGCCTATCATGATCTCAAATTCGCCGGTCTCCACGTGCCAATCCCCTATATCTACGTTATAGTAGGCAAACGCCCTCTTATCCAGCTCGAACGTCACCGTCTTCTCCTCTCCGGGCTGCAGCTCAACCTTCTCAAACCCCTTGAGCTCCTTCTCCGGCCTTATAACCGAGCTCTCTACATCCCTTACATATAGCTGTACTATCTCCTTGCCCGCCATCTCCCCTGTATTCTTTACCTTCACGCTGACCGTCACCGTCTCGGTGTCCAGAATTTCCTTTTTGCTTATAGCAAGGTCGCTGTATTCAAAAGTGGTATAGCTAAGCCCGTATCCAAACGGGAACAGCGGCTCTATGTCCTTCTTGTCATAATACCTGTAGCCCACAAATATGCCTTCCCTGTATTCCACCCTGTCCCCTTCTCCGGGGAAGTTCAAATAAGACGGATTATCGCTCAGCTTCTTCGGGAAGGTTTCAGCCAGTTTTCCGCTGGGATTTGCATCTCCAAACAGTAGATCTGCTATGGCTCCTCCAAGCGCCTGTCCTCCCAGGTAAGCCTCCAATAATCCTTTTACCTTGTCAACCCAGGGCATCTCTACGGGCGACCCGTTGCTCAATACCACCACCACGTTGGGCTGAACCTCTGCCACGGCTTCGATGAGGGCGCAGTGGCTCTCCGGCATCCTCATATGCTGCCTGTCATAGCCCTCCGACTCATAGCGTTCGGGCAGGCCGGCAAATATAACGGCTACGTCGGCACTCACCGCCACCCGCTTTGCCTCTTCTAAAAGACCCTCATCAACTTCATCCTTCTCAAGGCTGTAACCTTGAGCGTACACTACGTTGACATTGTCCCCTGCCGATTTCCTTATCTCCTCAAATATATCATCCAGTTTGGTGGGATTTACGTGGGAGCTTCCTCCGCCCTGATACCTGGGCTTCTTTGCAAACTCGCCTATTACCGCAATGGTCCCCTCCCTCTTAAGCGGCAATATCTTATCCTCGTTCTTGAGAAGCACCATGCACTCCCTGGCCACTTCCCTGGCCAACCGATGATGCTCTTCTTTGTCGTATGTAGCGTTCTCCTTCCTGTTATCCATTGCTTTGAAGATAAGATTCAGTATCCTCTCTACCGCCCTGTCAAGCACCTCTTCTGAGAGTTTGCCTTCCCTTACCGCCTGAACAATCTTTTGATCTCCGATCCCAAAGCTTGAAGGCATCTCCAGATCAAGGCCTGCCTCCAATCCCTCAACGCGCTCGTTGACAGCGCCCCAGTCGGAAACGACAATGCCCTCAAAGCCCCATTCGTCCCTTAAAATTTCGGTAAGCAGGTACTTATTCTCTGAAGAATATGTGCCATTTATTTTGTTATACGAACACATGACCGTCCAGGGCTTGCCCTTTTTCACGGCGCCTTCGAAGCTGGCCAAATATATCTCGCGGAACGTCCTTTCATCTATTACGGCATCCACGCTCATCCTGCGGTGCTCCTGGTTGTTGGCAGCAAAGTGCTTGAGCGACGTTCCAACGCCCTGGCTCTGTACCCCTTTTATATGGCTAGCAGCCATTTCTGAAGAAAGATAAGGGTCTTCAGAAAAGTATTCAAAGTTCCTGCCGCAAAGCGGGGATCGCTTGATATTGGCCCCCGGGCCAAGTATTACAGACACGCCCTCGGCCTGGCATTCCTCTCCCAGAGCTGCGCCCACTTTCTCGATGAGCTTGCGATTCCACGAACTTGCAAGCCCTACTGCTGTGGGAAAGCAGGTTGCCGGAACGCTATTGTAAAGGCCAGCGTGATCTCCCCTTTCCGGCTGCTTTCGCAATCCGTGAGGACCGTCGCTAACCATTATGGATGGGATACCCAACCGTTCAATGCCCTTTAGATGCCAAAAATCCAGCCCCGAACACAAGCTGGCTTTCTCCTCCAAGGTCATCTCAGAAATCAACTTTTTAATATCCCTTTCCATAAGAGCCCCTCCTTAATTTTTCATTTGATGAGTATATCTCTATGCAGTAACGCCTCTCCATTGGAGGCTGCATAAAATAGTCCCGTTCTCATTTTGCTGCACCTGTATCACAACAGAATGCAATGAAGGCTTTCGTGGGATTCATTGGAATGTACGCATGAATATGTGCGCTTCTATTTCAACTCAAGTACGGTCTTAATTTGCCCGGCCTTCAATTCCATTTTAAACCACCTTAAAATTATTGTATTGCATATTTGTTGGCTGTTTTGTACAATTGTTTTGAAATGCTCTTTGGGGGGAAGCTATATGCTCGAATTAAGCAAATTCTGCGAATACCTATACGGGTTCCTTAATATTCCCATATATCTGTATGACGATAAAATACAGCCGGTATATTGTTACCCTCCACCGGAAAGCAACATCCTCCCGCCGCCCGATTACGTATCCGAACTCATAAAGACCGACAAAAGGGTACGCTACATTATGACCACTTTTAATTCATACTATGGCAGCGTGCGAATAGAAAACAAGCCTCTGTTTCTCATCTTGGGTCCGGTAAACAGTATACCTTATACGAAACATTCCCTGGACGTAATACAAAAGGAGTTTTCCGTTCCAACATCTTATAAGGAAAAATTATATAGCTTCTTTTGCAGCATCCCCACAGTAAATGTAGATGCCTTCATCAACATTCTCATATTCATCAATTATACTATAAACGACGAAATGCTTACGATAAACGACGTGCTCATGCCCAATGAGTACAACTGGAACAATATAGTGAATGCCAGGCTTTCCGATGAAATGTATCGAAAAAAAGAGGAGGGGATAATCAACAATTCGTACGAGATCGAAAACGAATTGATGGGATATATCGAGATGGGCAATTTAAAAGGACTGTACAGCTTTTTAAAGCATCCCAAACGTATAAACAGCGGGATACTTGCCAATGACAGCTTACGCCATGCAAAAAACCTGTTCATATGCGCCATTACGCTTGTAACCAGGGCAGCCATAAGGGGCGGGCTCTCGCCGCAAATCGCTTTTCAATTATCCGATATATACATACAGCTGGCGGAACAATTAAAGGATATTGAGTCGATCAACTCCCTCCTGATCCAGGCTATGCTTGAATATACTGGCCGGGTTGCCAGCTCGTCAATGCCGGTCAGCAACGACGGCACCCTCAATAAAATAATAGAATACGTAAGGATAAACACCAACAAAAACATTACCGTTTCGGATATAGCGAAAAATTTTGGTTTCAGCCGTTCCTATCTATCCCACAAATTTAAAAAAACCTTCGGCATTGAGCTCAAAGCCTTCATAATGCAATGCAAACTGGAAGAAGCCAAATTCTTGCTAAAATACTCCAACAAGAGCATCAGCGAAATAAGCAGCTATCTGTGCTTCTCAAACCAAAGCCATTTTCAAAGGGCTTTTAAAAAACAGTATGGCATTACTCCCTACAACTACCGAAGAACAGCTCAATTGAAGTCACAAGTATAAATTGAAAGTTATAACAAGATAATACTGCATAAATTTTAATGGCTGTGTCACAAAGACACAGCCATTCAGACACAGCCATTCTTTATTTTACGCCCAAATCTGCTTCCGTGCGCTTTTGTACAACTCGTAGAATATGTCTGACGTTACTTCTAAGCCTTTTTATATCTATCCTTCCGTCTTTGACGCCTTGTATAATAGGCTTGACGTAAGTATCATCGGTGCTGCCAGGAGTCATCCAACAGTTGCCGGCCTGTACAGCAGTTATCATGTCTGCCGTCGCGTAAGAGCCCCAGTCAGTCATCACAAAACCTTCGAATCCGAATTCCTCACGGAATATGCCCTGGATCAGCTCTTCATCTTCCGCCGTAAATACTCCATTGCACGCGTTGTATGACGTCATGATGGAATCGGGTTTATTGACCCGCATGGCTATTTCAAAAGCTTTCAAGTAAATCTCGCGGAGCGCGCGCTCCGTCAGGATGCTATGGTTTCTCATCCGTGCAAATTCGCAATTGTTGCACACCACGTGTTTTAAACAGCTGGATACGCCGTTGTCTTCCAATCCCTTGCTTTGATAGCCTGCCATGGTACCTGCCAGATATGGATCTTCACTAAAATATTCGGCGTGCCTGCCATTAAGGGGATTGCGATGGATATTCATGGCCGGAGCCAGAATCAGATGTATGCCGTTTTCTTTAGCCTCCTCCGCTATAACCCGTCCCACATCATAGGCGATATCCCTATTAAAGGTGGCACAAACCACACAGCTGCAGGGCATTCCGATATTGGGCTTGCTGATATTTACGCTGTTATTGCCATCTGCTACTAAAAAATCGGGTATCCCATACTTGTCCAGCTTATATATCCTTCCGGCCTCTCCTCTCGCACCGCGCGCTGCACACACGCTCAGCCTTGCCAGCTCTTCCACGCTCATCCTGCTTACTATATCATCCACGTCTTCGGTCTCTTCAAAATGCTCCCGTACTCCCTTTGGATCCAGTTCCGTAATGCCTTTCTTTATCCCTGAGTACAAGCCTTTCGGGAATTGCGGATTCTTTTTGGACAGAACATCGATCTTCACGGGCGGTACCATTCGATTCTTTACCCGCTTGATCACCTCATCCTCTTCCAGTACCACCTCTCCGCATTTCTCGACATCCTTGACCGAATTCCCTACATACAGCTCATACTTTCCCTTTTCCATTATCCAACAGGCAGTCTCGGCATCATAGGATGCCAGGTCCTCCTTGAGAATATCGAATACCAATTCCTGGCTTTCTCCCGGCGCCAGCTGCCGCGTCTTGGCAAACCCTACCAACCTTTTCGATGGCTGTTCCAGCTTACCATCGGGAATTTTTGCGTAGACCTGCACTACTTCCGCTCCGGATACCTTTCCGGTGTTGGTTACAACGGCCTTAATGTGCAGGCCCTCAGCCCGTGCCTCTATACGGAACGTGGTATAAGAAAGGCCATAGCCAAACGGAAAAGCTACCGGTTTATTAAAGGTTTCAAAATAGCGATACCCTACATAGATATCCTCTTCGTAAACCGTATTTACATAGAATGGAGGATCGGGAGGTGAAGCTTCCTCATCGTTGGTTGCATTGTGGAAATTGGCGCTAGCCGGAATGTCATAGTAATCAAGGCTCCAGGTATCGGGCAACTTGCCGGAGGGATTGACGCGTCCATCGAGGATCTCCACCAAAGCCCTTCCGCCCAGCATACCCGGATATCCGCACCAAATCAGCGCATCGACTTTGTACTTCCAGGCAAAGCGCACATCTATGGGATAACCGGTATTCAGTATTACTATGGTGCGGGCATGTTTTTCGGTTGTCTCCCTGATAAGGTTCTCTTCTTCATCCGTGAGGTAAAAGTCTCCCTTTGCCGGCCTGTTATCCACGTTTTCTGCGCTCATTCTGCTTATTACGACGATGGCGGTATCAGCATCCTCTATCAGCTTAAACTGGCTGTACTCCTCTATGCCCCGAATTAAATTAATATTGTACCTGGGATTGATCCACCCGGCTCCGACGGTCCCCGTACGGAACAGCCTGGCCCCAATCAAATTTATCCCGCTATCGGGTGCGAGAGGTAATACTCCGCCCTCATTTTTAAGCAGCACAATGCCTTCCCTTGCAGCCCTTAAAGCCACTTCATCGTGTTCTTTATATGCAGGATCAGGCTGTGATTTATGGAGCGTCCTCACAACGATGTCCTGCGGCTGCATCTCAACCCCATATACGTCCACAAAGCCCTCTACATGCAACACATACTCCTTACCGTACTCAGTGAAGACATCGCGAACCGGTATCCCCAAAAATTGCATCTTATGATCGCCTCCAAACGAGGCAGACTTTATGAAAGCTTTGGATAATACCTTGCCCTCGCAAGTTACGCGCCCATATACGCTTTCGTCCATCTTCTTTGTAAATCTCAATACCAGACACCCTGAAAAGTTACGGTCCAACATGCATAGCTGGCCATCCACATCATCGATGTTATATGTAATTTCCCCGCGGACGTTGATTCGAGGAGGCATTTTCCGTATTTCCGAGATATCAAAATCCACCTCACGCCCGTTGGCTATATCCAGTACAGCGTCAATTATCTTTTTCTGGGCATCATCCATATAAGCCGCGAGATCCTTAAGCTTCATGCCCTTAATGAAATTCAAAGCGGGTCCTAGTGCTATTTCAGACATAACCTTGTTGAGGAATTCAACTACCTTGGGCTCTGCCATAAGTTCCTCTAAAGTTGATTCCATGTTAAACTTTCTATCCATATTACTCCTCCTTACCGGCTTTATGTATTTGCGGATTTAGTCGTAGTCGATTCAAACCCGTTTGGCAATCATCAAAATAAATATCGAGTAATCCCCCTTGAGAAAGGAGGATTACTCGTTTCCCATCGCTCATTGAGCTCTACCTCTTGATTTTAAATGATCAATCCAATACATCTTCGCTAAGTTCCCATGCCTTATTTTAAAGCTAGCATGCACCCTTTAAAGCATTCAAAGTTTATGCCGCTTTTTCATTCATCCGGGTAAATTGCGCTGCGCCTTATGGGAAGCCATTCATATATCGCTTTCCTGATATACAGATCCCAGAAGTCCCACTCATGCCCGTAACCCGGCACTTCTTCATAGAATACATCATAACCCAGATCGCTCAGATAGTTCTTGGCCTTCCTTACGCCTTCCAGCGCAAAATCCTTATCGCCGCATGCAAAGAAAAACTTCGGCAGTCCCTTCCCTTCCTCCACGTTCTTTTTGGCTATGTGGTATATATCATTTTCGCTACCTGGAAGCTTTGAAAGATCGCCGAAAATATCGTTCATCCTGGGCATGGGTATCCTACGCCTGGGCTGCCCCTCTTCAGCAGATGCCTCTTGTTTTGCCCTTGCAATAACATCCTCAACAGAAAATGCAGCGCCCGAAAGGCATACGGCCGCCGAAAACATATCGGGCCGTTTGATTGCCAGGCTCATGGCCCCATAAGCCCCCATGGATAGTCCCGCCACAAAATTGTCCTCCCTCCTGTCAGACAGCGGGAAGATAGTGCGGCATACCTTCGGTATCTCCTCGCTTACGTATGTAAAATAGGCGCCTCCATGGGCCATATCCGTATAAAACGAGTTGTTTCCCGCAGGCATGACGACTGCCAGCTTGTTGGCATCGGCATAACGCACCACGGAAGTGAAATTCACCCAATCCGAGTCATCGCCCGCACCGCCGTGCAGCAGATACAGCGTTTGAAACTTCATGCCTGGAACGTAAACCTCATCCCTGCCTGACATAAGGTCCGCAAAGCTAAAGGTGGGAATGATTATCGTCACGTTCTGCTGCAGTCCCAGCACCTGAGACAAAAAATTGAATTTTATTACCGCCATTTTTAATTCCTCCCCTCCTTTTATGCTTCACGCTTCACATATTTTATCTAGCTATGAAAATTCTCCGAATATCATATACAATGGCGCTTCCCTCGTGCTCTGAACGGCGAACGTATTCTATATGGGGCAGGTTGAATATCTCCTTGGGGAACGATGGAGAATAGATATCCCTTTTGCCCTCAATTCCGTCCATTACCTTCTGATCGTTCTCTATAAAAGCATCAACATAGCTCTTATCTATGGGCGTACCGTTATGCCCCGGACAGATGAAATCAAACTCATTTATTCTCTCTTTAAGCTTTTTCATATTGCGCTGATGCTGCTCAACCGTCTGGCAGGAAGGCGCATTATCCCCAAAGCCCATCAGCAATACCTGGCCGGCTTCCAGTTCATCCCCCGTAAAAAGCAGCCTGTATTCCCTGTCCAGCAAAGCTATGCTTCCGGGGCTGTGGGCAGGAATCTCGATCACTTCTACCGTGCGTCCCCCCAAATCGAAGACATGCCCCTCCCTAACCGTTTGAATCGGATAATCTAAGGGATAACCTTCCGCTCCCTGGAAAACCCTCTTGGCATCGGCAACGGCGTTGGGATGCATGTACACCTCTTCAAACCAGCCGTTCCCCCCGGTATGATCAAAATGGCCATGGGTATTGACGACCATCACCGGCAGAGGGGTAATGGTCCTTACGTATTCCCTCAGGTTGAGTTTACTCATGCCCGTATCCACCATCATAGCCTTTTGATTCCCAATGAGTAGGTAAGAATAGGCTCCAACCCCCTCTATTACCCAGGTATTTTCCCTGATCTTCCTTGAAGTGAATGGCCTTACATATACGTCCATTTTTATCCCCCTTTCCGATTTTTATAACAAATAATCATCGATATATTTTCAAAAAATTTAATTTTCCTGTTATATATGCCTTTAGCTATTTGTGCGTTTTACTTAAGGCCTGTGCCCCTGCTAAATCAATCCCATCCCCTTTGCTAAATCATTCCGGATGAGTACATAGATGAGAAAAATGAGCAATATCGCAATAAGCAGGATCAAACCGAAATTGTACATCCAACCAGTCTTCCCTCAACAGCACAGCAAAAAGGAAAACTGCATCGGCAATTATCGGGTAACGGGAATCCTCGTACGAAATAGCGGATTAACTGGGCTAACCATAAAAAGTTTATGCCAGACCTACAACAGATTATATTGAAGTGTGCCTCATAAATCCTGCCTTACGGAGAAATATGCAAATATAGGTTATATTCCAATTTTAATATATATCCCTTACTTTAATTTTAGACAACCACAATATTATTGTATTGCATATTTGTTAGCTGTTTTATAAATTTGTTTTGAAATGCTTCACTGTCACCGCCCTTACTCAAGTTCAAAAGGCAAATAAGGTTGCACTCAAAAAATCCATTCATGTAGCTTACACCAGCCTTTTATCAATACTCTATCCCTCTTCTTGCACCAACTCCCTTATCCATATAATGCTTGATTTTGCGCATCTCGGTTATAAGGTCTGCCCTGCTGGCAATTTGGGGAGGGACATTGCGCCCCGTCAATATGAGCTCCATTCCTCTGGGCTTATTATCTATAAACCGGCAAACCTCATCAACGTTTACCAGCCCCCCGTGTATGGCAGCCATGATCTCATCGAGTATCAGCACATCGCATGGGCTTTCCTTTAACAGCTGCTCGAGTTGCTCCATCTCCTGCCGGGTTTTCTTCCGCAGCAGCTCTTTCTCCTCATCGGTTAGCTGCCAGAAAAACTTCTTGGTCTCGGCAAAGCGCATTATTTTAAACTGAGGTTCAAGGCGTTTTACCGCCTGCAGCTCCCCCGATTCGATACCTTTAAGGAACTGCACCATCACCACATTAAGCCCTCTGCCAACGGCTCTCAAACCCTGTCCCAGGGCAGCAGTGGTCTTTCCCTTGCCGTCTCCGGTATAAACCTGAACATAACCTGCTTCCATAAACAACCCTCCAATGAACTATGCATCAATAAGCAAAATTTAATTCTATTAAATCATTCCTTTAATCACAATTCAAGGGCAACAAACATCTCCAATGGCCTCCCGGCGCTATCCGTCAAAGCCAAAATTGAAGAACTCCGGGCATAACAAAGACCTTGCCCGGAGTTCTTCAAATCAGATTCCATCATTTTTTCTTATAATAAAAATCTGGAATGGAGGTCCATCTTTCACGCAGCACGTGAGCAGCCAATTTGGGTTTTCTATCCCTTGTAAACACTCCCTTTTTGTTACCCTGTACCCTTATTGGGCTTTGAGAGGTGGCAAAGTCAGCAAAATTCCACACCTGTTCCCCTATAAAGGTAGGAAACTCATCTACCACCTGGTGATAGGCTTTTAAAAACTCAGCCTGGTATTCTTCGGTAAACATCATGGGCATGCTGTCATGGAACCCGGCTATGGTATCGGCTCCATATTCGGTTAGCATTATGGGTTTAGATGGATACCTTTCAACCCACTTATCAAGTTCCCGGCGCAGGTATGCCTTTGCAACTTCCAAATTGCCTCCTTCCATATACCAGCCGTAATACCTGTTGATGGCAATGACGTCCACCAGGTCTGAAACTTTACACTTATCCGGTGCATCCTTTTGTTGAAGCACTATGGTCACGGGGCGCTTCTGGGGATCAATGTCCCTGGCCAGCTCCACCAGAGGCTTAAAATATTCAAAAGCGCCCTCCTCTTCGGTCGCCGCTTCGTTGGCTATGGACCACATGACCACGCAGGGATGGTTCTTATCCCTTGATATCAACTCTTTTATGACTTCCTTATGGTGATCAAAGGTTTTTACCAGCTCCCAGGTGCTCTTTCGTTCCTGAGCGCCAAAGAATGAGCCTAAGTGCAGATGCAGGCCTACCGCCGGGACTTCATCTATTACCACTATACCCTCTCTATCTGCAAGCCGCATCAGCTCCTCGGAATAGGGATAATGAGATGTCCTGAAAGAATTAGCCCCCATCCATTTCATCAGGTTCAAATCCTTTACGTTCAATGCCTCATCCAGGCCACGGCCTCGTATGCTCGAATCCTCATGTTTCCCAAAGCCTTTGAAGTAAAAAGGCTTTCCATTTATCAAAAAGGCCCCATCCCTTACCTCAACGGTTCTTATGCCAAAGGGTTGTTCATAAACGTCGACCTCTCCGCCGCTTGATATTGCCTCCACACGCATGGTATAAAGATATGCATTCAGGGGTTCCCATAGCCTGACATCGCTAATCTCTATTCGACCTTGCCCGCCTTGGGCGGTTGCCACTATATTATCGCCCTCGTCTAAAATGCTCACCTTTATATCGGCGTTATCCGAAACTTCAATCTCGTAATCAACTATGCCTGTGGAACCGCAATAATCTGTGACTATCGTTATATCGCTTATATACACTCTGGGAGTAGTATAAATCTTGACCGGCCTATGTATTCCCGCATAGTTGAAAAAATCAAAACAGGGGATATTCTTCTTGATTTTTCCTATGCCTTCCACCTCGGATTCGCTATACCTGCCAACAGGCAACGTGGTATAATCCACCACATTGTTAACCGCTACGGTCAACCTGTTTTTTCCCCTAACCACGAATTCGTTTATCTCCGCTTCAAAGGGCGTAAAACCTCCTTTGTGCTCCATCACAAACCTGCCATTTACGTATACTTTAGCAAAATGGGTAACAGACCCAAACCTCAAGACCAGCCTCTGCAAAAGGAGCGCTTCGGGCACAACAAAATCCTTTTGGTACCACACCCAACCCACATGATCCCTTATTTTTGCATCCTGGACCATGTCGTTATACGATGCGGGTACCGGCATATTCATGGCATCCTTGAGGGCGGCTTTATACCATTCCTGCTGAAAGCCATCTTCCCCGCCATCCAATTTGAATCTCCATATACCGTTTAAGTCTAAAACGCTTCTTGATTGAGAAATTATGGGATAGAGCATTTCACAATCCCCCCATCTTTTAAATTTTAATGGAAGTGTAAACCGTCATTAATTCTTGAATGCCCTACCTAGCAATAATATCCGTTATAGAACGGCTTTTGAAGAAGGCCATTCTTTCGAGAAGCAGCCGTTCCTTTAAACATAGGGGCTTACGTTTTCATTATAAATACTTTTTCCGCCGGATATATGTACTTTTTTGCCTTTTTATAAACTATTTTTGCATGAGTTGGGTCAAAGCCACTTAAAGATTGAACAATGTCCTGGCTTCTGATACCATTAAGATTGGGAAAACAATTAGGGGTGAAAAAGGATGGATATCAGATATGACGATATCTACAGGGTTTGCATGGCGATCCACATGCTTACCAAACTGGACGTCGAATTTCTTCCCTTGAATGATGCCGGCGATGCTTTCCCCCCTTTAATTTTAAGCATACAGCAAGTACCTGATGCTTTAAAGGCCTACCGCAACAGAAGCACAAATTTTATAATGGAACGCATAAAGGGTGATAACGACAATGCTATTGGCTTTTATCATTATACCGATAATTTAATGCTTTGCTACCTGGCGGTCCCGGTCAAAAAAGAGGATTGTCAGCCGGGGGCAATTATCATAGGCCCTTTTTTAAACGATATCCCTGCCGATAACCTCATCTCAAATATAATATACGGCCACAATCTTCCTGTCCAGCTGAAGGATGTGATCCGCAACTACTATAAAGCTTTGAGTGTTTTAAACATGGAACTCTGTAAAAGTATAGGGCAGATAATTATAAATCTGTTATCCCATCCGTTTGCAGACTGCAACATGAAAAACCTTAAAACTTTAAGCGCCGATAATATCATGGATAAGGACCAAAGAGAAGAAATGCTGGTTGATCTTAACAGAGTTGCGGATAAAATAGAGTTGAGATACCGATATGAAAAGGCCCTCCTCAAAGCCGTGGAAGAAGGGGACAGGGAAAGAGCTCTTCAAATTTGCAAATTCATACAATTCGATCCTTCTCACAGAACTCCGAATAATCCTCTAAGGGCCTATAAAAATCTAGCTTTTTCCATAAACACCATGCTTAGACTGGCAGCGGAGCGGGGCGGGGTACCACCTCTATACCTCCATAATTTATCGGACAAATTTGCAACCATCATAGAAAAAGTATCCAGTTACCCTGAGATAGAAAGCATCGTGGTCAGAATGATCTGTGAATACTGCGAGTTGGTACAAAAAAGGGCAATGGTGGGATACAGCCGTATTGTCAAAAAAACCATCGAATATATCAATCTAAATTTCAGGGAGCCCATATCCTTAAAATCGCTGGCACAAAATGCGGGAGTAAACCCTTCCCACCTATCCAGGCAGTTCAAAAAAGAGCTGGGCATGGGAATTACCGAATTTATAAATAGGCGGAGGATCCGTGAAGCACAATTTTTGATGACCCAGGATATCGGCTCAATAACCGATATAGCAATTGCGGTTGGGTTTGAAAGTTACAACTATTTCTATCGGGTATTTAAAAGGATGACATCCATGACTCCCAAAGATTTCATCAACCAGCACGGCAAATCATGACAAGGATAAACAAAGGCGGCACCTTATGCCGCCTTACCTTTTCCCTATATCCCTGCGATAATGCATATTCTCAAAACGTATTCTTTCCACGCCCTGATAAGCCTTCTTTATGGCTGCGTCCAGATCCTTTGCTACTGCCGTTACGCCCAGCACCCTCCCTCCGCTCGTATAGTATTTTCCATCGGCCTTTTTCGTCCCCGCGTGGAACACCATGATGTCGGGGTCCCTTAGCGCTTCCTCTATACCGGAAATCTCGTAACCAGTCCTGTACGACCTGGGATAACCCCCAGAAGCCAGAACCACGCAGACGGCCGCGTTATCCTCCCACTCCACCTTTATCTCGTCAAGGTTCCCATCGATAACCGCTTCAAATATATCCACTATATCAGTCTTAAGGCGGGGTAGCACCACCTGGGTCTCCGGGTCCCCGAACCTGGCGTTGTACTCAAGAACCCTGGGCCCCTGCGGGGTAAGCATCAAACCGAAATACAGCACCCCTTTGAAAGGCCTTCCCTCCTCGGCCATAGCCCTGATGGTAGGCCTTATTATGCAATCCTCCACCTCTCCGGCTACATCGGGAGTGTATACGCGGCTGGGCGAAAAAGCCCCCATGCCACCGGTATTTGGCCCCCGGTCGCCGTCGTACGCTCTCTTGTGGTCCTGGGCGCTGACCATGGGTATGACCGCTTTACCATCGGTAAAGGCAAGTACCGACACCTCGGGGCCAGTTAAGTGTTCTTCAATGACTACCCGCAGTCCGGCCTGGCCAAAAACCTTATCCACCATCATGGCCTTCAAAGCATCCCTGGCCTCATTGAAGTCCCCGGCGATTACGACTCCTTTCCCCAGGGCAAGCCCTTCGGCCTTAATGACAACGGGATATTCCATGCGCTCCACGTATTCGACAGCCTTATGGTAGTTTTCAAAAACCCTGTATTCAGCAGTGGGGATGCCATACTTGTGCATGAGGTCCTTGGCAAATACCTTGCTGCTCTCTATCATGGCAGCATCCTTTGTAGGGCCGAACGCCCTGAGGCCTTCAGCCTGAAGCGCATCCACCATTCCCATGGCCAGAGGATCGTCGGGAGCCACAACCGTCAAATCTATGCGATTTTGCTTTGCAAAGCGCACCACTCCCTCAACATCGGTAGCCGAAATGTTTACGCATTCTGCCAGATCGGATATGCCGCCATTGCCCGGAGCACAGTAAATCCCGGACACCCTGGAGCTTTTGCTTATCTTCCATACAAGAGCGTGCTCGCGCCCTCCACCGCCTACAACCAGTACCTTCATTCGGTTCACCCCATTTTTAATGCTTAAAGTGCCTCATACCGGTAAATACCATGGCAATCCCGTATTTGTTGCATGCATCGATGGATTCCTGATCCCTTATAGAGCCCCCCGGCTGGACGATTGCTGAAATCCCGGCCTTGGCTGCAGCCTCTACGCAATCGGAGAACGGGAAAAACGCATCGGAAGCCAGGACAGCGCCCTTCACCTTTTCTCCGCTTCTCTCTATTGATTGCTGCACCGCCCAAATGCGGTTGACCTGACCGGGCCCTATCCCCAGGGACTGCTTGTTTTTGGCTATGGCTATGCCGTTGGATTTTGTGTGCTTTACTACCTTCCACGCAAATATCAGGTCCTCCATCTCTGCATCGGTGGGCTTTTTGTCGGTAACCACCTTGAGCTGGGACATATCGGGCAGAAGTTCCGTATCCAGCTCCTGTACCAGCAAACCTCCCAGCACCTTCCTGGTATCCCAGATCCCTTTAGAAGGCCTTGTAGAAATGTCCTCCAGCTGGAGTATGCGAATGTTCTTCTTCCTCTTCAATATTTCCAGAGCTTCATCGGTATAAGAAGGAGCTATCACGATCTCTATGAATATCTTGTTTATCTCGGCAGCGGTTTGCGCATCTATTTCCCGGTTGGCCGCCACAATCCCGCCAAATATGGACACGGGATCAGCCTCGTACGCCTTCATGTAAGCCTCGTATATGGTGGGAGCGCTGGCCACGCCGCAGGGATTGGCGTGCTTTACCGCCACAACGGTAGGTTCATCGAACTCGCGTAAAAGGTCCAGAGCCCCGTTGGCATCGTTGATATTGTTATAGGAAAGCTCCTTGCCGTGGAGCTGCCTGGCACCCGTCAAGCTGCCCGGTACCGGCAGCACTTCCCTGTAAAACACCGCTTTTTGATGGGGGTTTTCCCCGTAACGCAGATCCTGCACCTTCTCGTAAGTAAGGGTGAGCAGCTCTGGGAAACCGGCATCCTTGACCTGCTGCCGTAGATGCCGGGCGATGAGCGCATCGTAATGGGCCGTATGCTCAAACACCTTGACGGCCAGCCTGAACCTGGTTTCATAGGACACTTCGCCGTACCTGCGCAGCTCATCCAGCACCGCTGCGTAATCGGCCGGATCCACAACCACCGTCACATCCCGGTGGTTTTTGGCAGCCGCTCTTAATAGAGTGGGACCACCGATATCTATGTTCTCTATGGCTTCCTCAAGTTCCACTTGCCCTTTTAGGATGGTCTGCTTGAAAGGATACAGGTTGATAACCACAAAATCTATGGGCTCAATGCCCAGAGCATTAAGCTGGTCCATATGCTGCTGGTTACTCCTTATGGCAAGCACACCGGCGTGAATAGCCGGGTGCAGCGTTTTCACCCTGCCGTCCAGGCATTCCGGAAAACCCGTGATATGGCTTACGCTTATCACGGGGATACCCGCTTCAGCCAGCGTTCTGGCCGTCCCTCCGGTGGATATTATCTCCACTCCCATATCGCTCAATGCCCTGGCGAATTCCAAAACTCCGGTTTTATCCGATACGCTGATTATGGCACGCCTCTTCATGTTCTTCAACACTCCTTTATTTCAAGATCCTCACCTTACGTCCTTCCACCGAAAGCCTTCCCTCCACAAACAGCCTGACCGCTTCTGGCAAAAGCTGGTGCTCCACTTCCAGCACCCTTGCGGCCAGGGAATGGACATCATCGTCATCCTTTACTTCGACGGGGCACTGGAGTATTATCGGCCCGGTATCGGTACCCTCGTCCACAAAGTGTACCGTGGCACCCGTTATCTTTGCACCGTAATCCAAAACCGCACGGTGAACCTTCTCCCCGTAAAACCCCTTGCCGCAAAATGCGGGAATAAGGGAAGGATGTATGTTTATTATGCGATTGGGGTAGCTGCGCACAACCTCGGGGGATAGGATGCTCAAATATCCCGCCAGCACCACCAGATCCACACCGTAATATTTAAGCCGTTCCAGAATCGCCCTGTTAAAAGCCTCTTCGTCTTCATATTCCCTTTTCAATATACATTCAGCGGGAATGCCATGGGCTCTTGCCCTCTCAAGGCCATAAGCCGACCTGCGATTGGATATGACCACCACTACTTTGGCGTTGGGAATGCAACCGGTATCAATTGCATCCATCAGCGCCTGAAGGTTTGTACCGCTTCCGGAAATCAGCACTCCTATGCGCGTCACCGCATAAACACCACCCCACCGGTTCCCTTCACAACCCTTCCTATGGCATAAGAAGGATAACCGTCGCTTTTCAGCTGGCTGATGACGCCATCCGCCTCCTGGGGACTGCATACCAGCACCATACCTATTCCCATGTTAAAGGTGTTGAACATCTCCATGTCTTCTATATCGCCCCACCGCTTGATAAGCTCAAATATGGGCAGTACGGGCCAGCTCCCCAGGTGGATCTGGGCTGATAAGCTTTCCGGTAAAACCCGCGGTATGTTTTCTATAAATCCCCCGCCCGTTATATGGGCGATTCCCCTTATCTTATATCTCTCAAGCACGTTGAGAACGCCCTTGACGTATATACGCGTGGGCTTTAATAGTTCCTCTCCTACCGTACATCCCAGCACATCGTACCTCTCCTCGAGTCGGTATCTATCATGGAGTACCAGCCTTCTGACCAGCGAATAGCCGTTGCTGTGTACACCCGAGGAGGCCAAGCCTATGAGCACATCCCCTTCCCGTACGGTCGACCCATCTATTATCTTTGACCGATCCGCTATTCCCACGGCAAAACCGGCGATATCGTATTCCTCGTCCTTGTAAAACCCCGGCATCTCGGCGGTCTCACCGCCTATGAGGGCGCAGCCGGCCTGTATGCATCCCTCCGCAACGCCCTTTACTATCTGGGCTACCTTTTCGGGCTTCAACCTACCCGTAGCAATGTAGTCAAGAAAAAATAAAGGCCTTGCTCCCTGGCATACCACGTCATTTACGCACATGGCCACGCAGTCCTGACCTACGGTATCGTGCTTATCCATTATGAAGGCGAGCTGCAGCTTGGTCCCCACACCATCGGTCCCGGCCACCAGTACGGGCTGTTTCATGCCCTCCAAATTCAGGGAATAAAGGCCGCCAAATCCGCCTATATCGCCCACGACATTTTGGTCGTAGGTCTTTTTTATGAATTCCTTCATAAGCCTGACAGCCGTATACCCGGCTTCAACATCAACTCCGGCATCCTTGTAAGTATAACCCATATACAGTTACCCCTTTCTCTAGTGCTAGGCGTCTATATTTTGCCCGGCCCCAAAGCATACCGCCCAACCAACCAGGTGCTCGGATTTCCGGCTTCACTATTATCAGGTCAACCATGATCCCTTACCTTTTATTTAGATCCTTATACACGGCGCAACCTTCAGCCGCATTCACAAAGCACCCCTTTGACCTGTCAGCTGCATGTATCCCCATCAACTCTGGGGTTTTTGGCATTCAGCCTCTACATCCATTGGGTATTCTCCCGTAAAGCATCCAAGGCAAAAGTCGCAGCCGCTGCCCTCCACCGTCTTGAGCAGTCCATCGATGCTCAGATACCCAAGCGAATCCGCGCCTATTATACGACATATCTCCTCAACGCTGTATTTGGCCCCTATGAGGTGCTCCTTTGTGGGCGTATCGATGCCGAAATAACAGGGAAAGCGCACCGGTGGCGAGCTTATGCGCATATGAACCTCTCTGGCCCCTGCAAGCCTGAGCATCTCCACTATCTTTTTGCTGGTCGTTCCTCTCACTATGGAATCATCTATCATGACTATTCGCTTGCCCTTTACAATTTTTCTCAAGGCATTGAGCTTGATCCTTACCCCCTGTTCGCGCACTGCCTGGCTGGGCTTTATAAAGGTTCTGCCCACATACCTGTTTTTGATGAGCCCTTCGCCAAAGGGAATACCCGAACCTTCGGCATATCCAAGGGCGGCGGTAGTTCCCGAATCGGGCACCCCTATCACCAGGTCGGCACCAACCCGATGCTCAACCGACAGTATCTTGCCCGCTTCCTTCCTGGCGCCATACACGCTGATACCATCTATGGTGCTATCAGTCCTGGCAAAATAGATGAACTCGAATACGCACAGCCCGGTTTTAAGCGGTACCGGCGTCTGTATGCTCCTTAAACCATCCTGCGAAATAATTATTATCTCGCCCGGCTTTACGTCCCTTATAAACTCCGCATCCACCGCATCAAAAGCGCACGATTCGGATGCCACCACGTAGGAATGGCCTAGCCGCCCCAGAGCCAAAGGCCTCATACCGTAAGGATCCCGGACTGCGATTAGCTTATCCCCGGTCATCAGGAGCAGAGCATATGAGCCCTTCAGCTTGGATATGGTATTCTGTATGGCGGTCTCCAGCCCTTGGTCGATCTGCCTGGCAATGAGGTTGGCTATAACCTCGCTGTCCACCGAAGTTTGAAAAACAGCCCCCGCCTCTTCCAGCTCGTTGCGGAGCATTTCGGCGTTTACCAGGTTTCCGTTATGTGCCAAAGCCAAAAATCCCTTTTTGTACTTGATGACCAACGGCTGGGCATTATATAAGCTGGTGTCTCCGTAAGTGGGGTAACGCACGTGCCCTATGGCAATTTTACCGCCCTGCAACGAATCCAGCGTTTCTTCGTCGAACACCTCGGGGACAAGCCCCCTGGCCTTGTGATATCGTATGGTATGGCCGTCGGCCACTGCAATGCCGGCACTTTCCTGCCCTCTGTGCTGGAGGGCATAAAGCCCGTAATAGGTTATTTCCTGGACAGAAAGGCCATCCTGATCAAATATGCCAAAAACGCCGCATTCCTCGTTCAATTTATCCGACAGCAATATATCCCTGGGATGCATCTCTCATCATCCTTCTATCTAACCTGATTGATGGACATCATTGCCGCTAACCGGCTTTTGCCAGGTGCACATCACTCGGCAGATTTGCCCATGAGCCGATGAAGTATCTCCTGATATGCCTCCTCAACGTTACCCAGATCCCTTCTAAACCTGTCCTTATCCAGCTTTTCGCCCGTACGGGTATCCCAGAAACGACAGGTATCGGGCGATATCTCATCGGCCAGTATGACCTGGCCGTTAAAGCGGCCAAACTCCAGCTTGAAATCGATCAGCTCTACATTGACATCCTTCAGGTAATCCGATAGGATTTGATTCACCTTAAACGACATGTCGGCGATTCTTTCCATCTCATCCTTTGTAGCCAGTCCCATGGCATATATGTGGTATTCATTAACCATGGGGTCGCCCAGCTCATCATTTTTATAACAATATTCAAGGACGGTGGTTTTAAGCTTCATCCCCTCGGGAAGCCCCAAACGCTTGGACAGGCTGCCCGCAGCCCTGTTCCGCACAATTACCTCCACCGGAATTATATGTACCTTTTTCACAAGGGTTTCCCTATCGCTCAGCTCTCGAACGTAATGGGTGGGAATGCCGTGCTTTTCAAGAAGTTGAAACAGGTGGTTGGAAACCTTGTTGTTGACCACGCCCTTGCCTACAATGGTCCCCCTCTTCAAGCCATTGAAAGCCGTGGCATCATCCTTATATTCCACGATGACACAGTCGGGATCATCGGTGGCATACACCTTTTTGGCTTTGCCCTCGTAAAGTTGCTCAAACTTTCTCACAGCACATAACCTCCTTTTGAAGCTTTTGATCCTGTTCAAGCACCTGCAGGGCCATGCATTGTTTGTATTCCTTCAGCTTGTCTGCCAGATCACCATAACGCAAGGCCAGCATCTGCACGGCCAGCAATCCGGCATTTTCACTCCCGTTTATGGCCACCGTTGCTACAGGTACGCCTGATGGCATCTGGACTATGGACAGCAGCGAATCCAATCCGTCCAGGGTAGAAGATTTCACCGGTAAACCGATAACCGGCAAAGTGGTATAAGCTGCCAGGACTCCCGGCAAATGGGCCGCCTTGCCGGCAGCGGCTATAAGTACCTCTATGCCGTTTTTCTCCGCATCCTGAGCATACCTGGCAGCTTCGATGGGCGTGCGGTGAGCTGAAAGCACCCGCATCTCCACTTCCACCCCGAAGCTTTCCAGAACTTTTTTTGCTCCCTTTACCACTTCCAGATCGGATATGCTTCCCATGATTATCCCAACTTTAGGCATCCGTACTCCTCCCCCTTGCCTAATTTCCCGGTCTATGTAAACTTTTTAGCCTTGGATAATTGCGTCCCGACTTCCTCCATTTTTCCCGAACATTCGCCATCAGCAAAGGCTTACTGCCAACTAATGAAAACCGGCATGAAATCTTAATTTAGAAGATCTGATAGCTTGAATCATGAGGTAAAATCGGTACATTATTGCGATATTTGACGATATCATTCGGAGTTTCTAGTATTATATTATCAGCGTTCCGCTTTAATGTCAATAAAAAAATCGAACGTTTTTGAAAAGCAAATATCAAACGTTCGATTTTGAAACTTTTACTCTATATCCAGTTTTGAAAACTCCCGCATGGCTTCATCATAGACCTCTTTTAAAGGAACCCCGCCGGTGGTAGCCGCAAGTCTGCAATCCTCATACTCGGGAGAAGCCTTAAGTACTCCTTCCCCGTAAGCAACCTTGATGCGGACATCGCCGTACCTGGTGCTCACCCTTACCCACCGCCTTTGCAGCGTCCTTCGGAAGGTGCTGTAACTCCTCACCCCCAGGGTAGTGGTCTCCTTAAGCAGTATATCCTCCAGCTTTTCCTGATCCTGCGGATGGCACAACACGCTTACCTTAATGCCAGGGCGATTTTTCTTCATGTAAATGGGCGTATACCACACGTCGAGAGCATTGTGTTTTAGCAGCCGCTCCATCAAATAGCCCAAGAACTCGCCGCTCATATCATCGATGTTCGTTTCGATAACCTTCACCTCCTCCCTAGAAGGTTCTATTTTTTTAACGCTTCACCCCAGCACACCCTCAGACAGTTGGGTATATCAAAATCCTTCTTTCCCAAACCGTATCCGATCTTATCTACAACCATGGATGGAAACTCCGCAAACTCTGTGCACAAAGCTGAAAGTATGGCAGCGCCGGTTGGTGTGACCAATTCTCCGCGGGCATTTTTAGAATAAACGGGTATGCCTTTCAGCAGCTCCAACGTAGCAGGAGCGGGCACAGGGAATATTCCGTGCTGGCACCTTACAAAACCGCTGCCCATGTTCACAGGCGAAGCCATTATGACGTCCGGCTTTAGCATGTCTACACATATGGCGGTCCCAACTATGTCGACGATGGAATCCACCGCCCCCACTTCATGGAAGTGAACCTGATCATATGGAATGCCATGGATCCTGCCTTCTGCCAAGGCCAGCTTCTCGAATATCTTCAAAGCTATATCCTTGGCGTTTCGGGATAACCCGCTATTTTCAATCAGCTCCCTTATCTCTCCGAAATTTCTCTGAATGCCGGTACCATCATGGGAATGGACGTGGGCGTGACTATGTGCATGAGAATGCCCGTCATAATGGCAGTTATCGTCATGGCAATGATCAGCGTGATGGTGGTCAGCATGGCAATTATCAGTATGGTGATGGTCATCGTGGTGATGATCATCATGGTGGTGGTCATCATGGTTATCGCCATCATTGTGATGATCGGCGTGCCAGTGCACCCCATTAACCCGCACCCGGTGGAATTCATCCGCAGCCCCTTCTTTGCAATGCGTATCATTATAAACGTGGGAATGATGATGGTCTTCTACACCATGCCCTTCTTCATGGGAATGAAGTATTTTCACGGTCACATCCAGGCCCGTGATTCCCGCTTTTTTGCCCTTCTTTATTTGAATCTCGTACTCTTTGTTAAGTCCCAGTTTTTCAAGCTCGCTCAAAAAGGTTCGCTGGTCCAATCCCAGATCCAGCAGCGCTCCCAACGTCATATCGCCGCTTATACCGGAAAAGCAGTCAAAGTACAGTATTTTCACGCAAATTCCCCCTTTCTTAGGTTTTGCAGCCCATCCACTTCGAGGTATATTTAGACTAAGCCCGTAAAAAATCAGGTGCTCAATATAGATTTTGCTTGAATCCCGTATATGAAAACACCGAGGAAGCCCTCGGTATGATGAAATTCGCTATGATTGCTGCGCCAGGCGATTTATCAGGCTGGCCATATATCCTGCCCCAAAACCATTGTCTATATTGACTACCGCCACACCACTGGCACAGCTATTGAGCATTGTAAGCAGCGCCGACAATCCGCCGAAATTGGCACCGTAGCCCACGCTGGTAGGAACAGCTATGACCGGTTTGTCCACCAGGCCTCCTATCACGCTGGCCAGCGCTCCTTCCATGCCAGCCACCACTATCAGCACATTGGCCTGGCTGAGGACCTTAACATGGGCCAGGAGCCTGTGGAGCCCCGCCACGCCAACGTCGTACACCCTTTCCACCCAGTTACCCAAAACCTCTGCGGTAATTGCGGCTTCTTCGGCAACCGGCAAGTCAGAGGTGCCTGCGCTCACAACGGCTATCTTACCATTGGTAACGGGCACCTCACACCTTTTCACCACCACGATTCTGGCTATCTCGTGATACTCCGCATCAGGCGTCACCTCTTTAATGGCCTGATATACCTCGCTGCTTGCCCGGGTAGCAAGTATGTTCCTATCACCCCTGGACATCATGCGCTCTACAATAGCCTTTACGTGTTCAGGCCTTTTACCCTGGCAGTATATTACCTCCGGATAGCCGTTTCGCAGCTGGCGATGGTGATCCACCTTGGCAAAACCTAGGTCTTCAAACGGAAGATACCTCAATGAATCAAGAGCCTCTTCCACCGTACAGCGGCCTTCTTTGACGTCCTCCAGTACGGCCTTAAGGCGCTCTACATCCATAATTCCCCTCCCCTTTCAAGGCGGCAGTATCGCAACAACGCTCTACCACACGCGCATCAAAGCCAAAAGCAGTTCTCACACGCTGGTGCTGTAATTGGGCGCTTCCTTGGTAATATAGATATCATGGGGATGACTTTCCTTGAGCCCCGCATTGGTAATCCTGATAAACTTCGCGTTTTTCCTCAGCTCTTCAATGTTGCGGGCACCGCAGTAGCCCATTCCTGCCCTCAAGCCGCCCATGAGCTGATACACCGTATCGGCCAGTGGCCCTTTAAAGGGTACGCGTCCCTCAACGCCCTCGGGAACCAGCTTTTTGGCGTCCTCCTGGAAATACCGGTCGCTGCTCCCGGCAGCCATAGCACCAAGAGAACCCATACCGCGATATACCTTAAAGCGCCTGCCCTGGTAGAGCTCGGTCTCTCCGGGGCTCTCTTCGGTACCGGCCAAAAGGTTACCCACCATCACCACGCTGGCCCCCGCAGCTATGGCCTTGACGATATCGCCCGAATATTTAATTCCTCCATCGGCGATTACGGGTATGCCATATTTATCAGCTTCCTCGGCGCATTCCATCACGGCCGTGATCTGCGGAACCCCTACCCCGGCAACCACGCGGGTGGTGCAAATCGAACCGGGACCTATACCTATTTTAACGCAATCGGCACCCGCCTCTATCAGCTCCCGGGTTCCCTCGGCCGTCGCCACATTGCCGGCAATGACCTGCAGATCGGGAAACTTCTTCTTTATCTGTTTAACCATGTTGATAACTCCCACAGAATGGCCATGGGCGGTATCCACCGTTATGACGTCCACCTTGGCAGCTACCAGAGCCTCTACCCGCTCCATAGTATCCCTGGCGATGCCGACCGCAGCGCCCACCAAAAGGCGCCCGTTTTTGTCCTTGGCCGAATTGGGATACTTAATGGCCTTTTCTATGTCCTTGATGGTTATCAAACCTTTGAGCATGCCCTTTTCATCCACTATGGGCAGCTTCTCTATCTTGTACTTACTCAGTATCTCCTTGGCCTGCTCAAGTGTTGTCCCCTCTGGAGCCGTGATCAGGTTTTCGGATGTCATTACCTCTCGTATTTTTTTAGAAAAATCCGTCTCAAACCGTATATCTCTATTGGTAATTATGCCTACCAGCTTGCCGTTTTCGGTGATGGGAACGCCTGAAATGCGATATTTCTCCATAAGAGCCACAGCATCGGACAGCAAATGGTCGGGCGAAAGATAGAATGGATCCACTATCACACCGTGCTCGGAACGTTTCACCTTGTCTACCTGTTCGGCCTGCTGCTCTATGGACATATTCTTGTGGATGATCCCTATTCCGCCTTCCCTGGCTATGGCAATGGCCAGTCTGGCCTCCGTAACGGTGTCCATAGCAGCGCTAGCAAGGGGAATATTAAGGCTAATGGCCCTGGTGAGCCTGGTCCTCAAGTCCACATCTTTGGGAAGAACCTCTGACCGCTGGGGAACCAGCAGCACATCGTCGAAAGTCAATCCCTCACCGATAATTTTACCGCTAATGGCTAACACTCCCTTCCCTTCATATTCATAGCCCATCATGTAATTAAAAGATAGTCTATCAAAATTATCATTTCCCTGTCAACCCTATTTTCCCACAAATCCCGCGCCAAATCCAATAGCAGTCAAAAATGATTTCATAGCCGTACAGCCATTATGAACCTGCACCAGCCTGACACAGATCGTATCTCATCCCATGCTCCCCCCGGCAAACCATAAACTGCCCGCTATGCCTCGTACAACCTTCGAGTCAATCCATGCATTCACGGGCATAGTAGAACAGGTATTGCTGCGCAAATCCCGCCAGATGGCCAAACCTTTGCCAGGCAAACTCCTTCACTCCCCTGCTGGTATCACCGCTTTCCGGATAAAAATGCTGCATCACCTTCCTGATCCATACATCTACCGGGAAGGCCTCGGTCTTGCCCATGGAAAACAGGAGGATGCAGTCGGCTACCTTGGGTCCAACCCCCGGACAGGCCATAAGCGCCCTATGAGCGTCTCGATATGGCAATTGGGCCACTTGCTCCAGCCGTATCTCGCCATCGCATACCATTTCGGCCGTTTTCTTTATATATTCCGCCCTGTAACCGCATCCGCAGGCCATGAGCCGTTCGATTGAGGCACCGGCAAGGTCAGCAGGCTGGGGAAATGTGTAAAAGTCTTTACCCCCCCACTCCACCCTTCTGCCAAAGTTAGAGGCCAGGCTTTCTATGATCTTCTTGATCCTGGGTATATTGTTATTAGCCGATATTATGAAGGAGATCAACGCTTCCCAGGGGTCCTGATTTAAAATGCGTATCCCCCATCCGTACTCCATTGCCCTTTTGAGCAATGAATCGCTGGACAGAGCGTCTTTTACCTGGCTGTAATCCCTGTCCATGTCAAAATATCTCTTCCAAAACGAGTCATAATCTTCAATAGAAGCGTTCTCCAAAAGCACATTACCGTCATCGTATGACACCCTTATTACCCTATCGCCTGCAATCCCCACATAACCCGTACCATCCCAATTCCACCTAAAAGCCTGCCCGCATTCAAATATGTGAACCGGCGAGAAGTCACTGACATCTTTCAAAACTATCCCATAGCTGGTCTGTATGACCTCCAAAGCACAATCACCCTCAAAAATAAAATTAAAGGTAAAATACCCACTTCCCTCTGCAAACTCCATCCCATAAATATTCCTCAGCGATAAATATTATAAAGATAAAATGTCAGGTTCAAAACGGCAGATTAGCCGTCCTATCAGCTACCTCAACGATAGATATCCAAGATAAAATAACCAAAAAGAATTTACACTTTATCTCCACCTTTTTTCAATGTGGGGATAAAGTGTAAATCTTTATTTATTCCTTGGATAACCTCTCGTGTATTGCCTTGGCAGCCTTTTTGCCCGCTCCCATGGCCAGTATAACCGTGGCGGCACCAGTTACGGCATCACCGCCGGCATATACCCTGTCCTTGCTGGTGGCACCCGTCTCCTCATCCGCTATTATGCCGCCCCATTTTTGCACCTCCAAGCCCGGGGTAGTGGAAGCTATAAGCGGGTTGGGGCTGGTTCCTATGGCCATTATAACGATATCCGCATCCATCACAAATTCCGAATCCTTAACGGGCACCGGCCTTCTGCGGCCCGATTCATCGGGCTCACCCAGTTCCATCCTTATGCACTTCAAACCCTTCACCCATCCGTCCTGCCCCAGTATCTCCACCGGATTGGTGAGCACGTCGAATATGATGCCCTCTTCCTTGGCATGATGTATCTCTTCCAGCCTGGCGGGCATTTCGGCTTCCGAACGTCTATACACTATGTGGACCTCGTCGGCTCCCAGCCTCAAGGCGCTTCTGGCGGCGTCCATGGCCACGTTCCCACCGCCTACCACGGCTACCTTCTTGCCCCGCTTTATGGGAGTATGGCTGTTGGGAAAATCGTATGCCTTCATGAGATTTATACGGGTCAGGAATTCGTTTGCCGAATACACGCCGTTCAGGTTTTCTCCCGGAATGCCCATGAACTTCGGCAGTCCGGCACCGCTCCCTATGAACACCGCTTTATAACCCTCTTCCAGCAGCTCATCTATGGTAATGGACTTGCCCACTATGACGTTGGTCAATATCTTCACGCCCAATTTCTTTAGCCCCTCTATCTCCTTCTTAACCAGAGCTTTTGGGAGTCTGAACTCGGGTATGCCGTATATCAGAACGCCCCCCGGCTCATGAAAAGCTTCAAATATGGTGACGTCATAACCCAGCTTGGCCAGATCGGCAGCAGCCGTCAAACCGGCAGGCCCTGCGCCCACTATGGCCACCTTTTTACCGTTGGGCTTTATATCTACCTCATCATCTATGCCCCTGTCCATGCAGTAATCGGCCACAAATCTCTCAAGCCTACCTATGGCTACGGGCTCTCCCCGTTTGCCCAGCACGCATCTCTGTTCGCACTGGGTCTCCTGGGGACAAACCCTTCCGCATATGGCAGGCAGGTTATTGGTCCGGCGTATGATTTTGAATGCCTCCTCAATATCGCCTTCCACCACAGCAGCAATGAACTGCGGGATCATCACGTTTACTGGGCAACCCTCAACGCACATGGGCTTTTTGCATTGCAGGCACCTTTTTGCCTCCTCAACGGCCTCTTCCAGGCTATACCCCAGGGCTACCTCATTGAAATTCCTGCGCCTTACCTCTGGGTCCTGTTCCCGCATGGGTACCCTTTTTGCCTTAATCGCCATGGATTACAGCCCCTCCTTCTCAGTCAATTTTTCCGTCAGCTTGCAGATGTGCTCCTCCTCTTCCCGGTACATTCTCTGGCGCCTCATGGCCTCATCAAAATCCACCAGATGCCCATCAAAATCCGGACCATCTACACAGGCGTAACGGACCTGGCCGCCCACCGTAACGCGGCACCCTCCGCACATGCCCGTGCCGTCCACCATAACCGGGTTCATGCTTACAACGGTAGGCACATCATACTGCTTGGTGATGCCGGACACCACCTTCATCATGATGAGGGGCCCAATTGCGATCACCCTGTCATACCTGTTCCCTTGCTCCAGAAGCTCTTTCAGAACATCCGAAACAAATCCCTTACGCCCATACGAACCGTCGTCGGTGGTTATATATAGATTATGGCATATACCCCTTATCTCATCCTCAAGAATGAGGTATTCCCTGCTTCTGGCGCCCACGATCACGTCTACAGATGTGCCCTTCTCCCACAGATACTTTATTTGCGGATACAAAGGCGCTACACCCACGCCACCGCCTATGCACAGCACCCGCTTCAAACCATCCAGCTCCGATGCCTTTCCCAGCGGCCCCACAAAGTCCTGGATTGTATCGCCTTCATCGAGTTTTGCCAAGAGGCGAGTGGTCAGGCCCACTTCTTGAAATATAATGGTAACCCAGCCCTGCCGGCTATCATAATCGGCTATGGTCAATGGGATCCTCTCTCCTCCCTCTTTCACGCGCAGGATTATAAACTGCCCGGGCATGGCCCTTCTTGCCACGAACGGCGCCTCCACCTTCATGAGCCATATCCCGGGAGCCAGCTTCTCCTTCCTTAAAATCCTGTACATCCGTACCTCCCCCTTTCTATGGTTTAATGCTGCCTCAAACCACCAGATTCCGTGCAGTGACGTTTACGGCAATCACGTTTATGCCCGTCAATATGTCCACATCCTTGGCTACCACCGATTGTACCTCTTCCAGCACCACGTGTATTTTGTAGCCATACTTTACCGCCAGATCAACGTATATTATCAGCCCGTCATCCCTGCTGGTAAGGCTGGTGCTCAATACCCTTACTACCCCTTCCACCTTCTGAGCATTGTATGCCACAATGGACTCGACAGCAGTATCAGCAATATAGAATCTGCCCATATAGCTGTAGGTGGGGCGTACCACCGTCTTTTCCACCGCTTCCAGCCTCTTGCCCTTGCCGGCAATCCTGAATATCTTCAGGGGGTCAATGAAATAACCCGAGAAATCCTTGCGAATCTCAAACGTCGGCACTGGGATGACGTGCTTGCCCTGTTCGCGCCGATATTTCTGTGCCAGCCTGATCTCCTGGCCGGTCGATATTTCCTCGATCTTTATGACCTCGTAGACGGGTGGCAACTCCAGGCGTTTAATTATCCTGTCTACCATCTTCATGGACGTACCAAGGATTAAGATAGAATCGGGCATAACCGTGGCGATGGCCTCTTTCACTTGCTTTGCATGCTCGTCATCCATAAAAAGAGCCCTTCTGACAGCCGCCACCCTTGTGGGCTCCTTTTTGGCCGAGACGCCGGCAACTATCCTGTTGCCCTTTATAAACAGGCCATCGTCTATTATATACTCGATCTCCTTTCCCCTGGCCACGGTAAACGCCTTATAGCTCTTACCCGTACCACTGGGACCTATTAAGGCATAAACCCTCACGGTTGCCTCCCCTTTTTTAATCTTATATTCGCGCCACGCCGGATTGTCTGGCGGCCCGTGCCACAGCCTGCGCCACGGACCGTCCCACCCGCTCATCAAAGGGAGCGGGTATTATATAGTCCTCGTTGAGCTCCTCATCGCTCACCAAAGATGCTATGGCATACGCTGCCGCTATCTTCATCTCCTCGTTTATATCCCTCGCCCTCACGTCAAGGGCTCCCCTGAAAATGCCGGGAAAAGCCAATACGTTGTTTATCTGGTTTGCAAAATCCGAGCGACCGGTCCCCACAACCCTGGCTCCTGCCTCCTTAGCTTCATCCGGAATTATCTCAGGTACCGGATTGGCCATGGCAAAGACAATTGGGTCCTTGGCCATGGATTTGACCATTTCCTTGGTAAGCATGCCCGCGGCCGACAGGCCGATAAAAACGTCGGCGCCTGCAATTACATCCTTCAAGCTGCCTTTTTTACGTTCTGGATTTGTGCTCCTTGCCATCTCGGCCTTTTCGGCGTTCAAGCCCTCGCGTCCCTCATAAATGGCACCCATTCTATCGCATAGTATGACATTTTTAAGCCCTACGGCCATCAGCAACCTGGTAACGGCAATCCCCCCCGCGCCGGCGCCGTTTACCACCACCGATATATTCTTCATGTCCTTGCCTACTATCCTGAGGGCATTGATCAAAGCGGCAAGGGTCACTACTGCCGTTCCGTGCTGGTCATCGTGAAACACGGGAATATCGCACTCGGCCTTAAGCCTTCTCTCTATCTCGAAACACCTAGGAGCCGATATGTCCTCAAGGTTTATTCCTCCAAAGCTTCCCGATATGTTCTTTATGGTGCTGACGATCTCATCCACATCCTTGGACTTTATACATATGGGGAAGGCATCCACATCGGCAAACAGCTTGAACAGCACGCATTTTCCTTCCATAACCGGCATGCCGGCCTCGGGGCCTATATCACCCAGGCCCAGTACTGCCGACCCGTCGGTTACCACAGCCACCAGGTTCCATCTCCGTGTATATTCATAAGAAAGATCGACATCCTTTTGTATTTCCAAGCAGGGTTGCGCAACCCCCGGCGTATAAGCCAGCGACAGATCCTTCTTATCCTTGATGGAAATCCTGCTTATGACTTCTATCTTGCCCCTCCACTGCCTGTGGAGCTCCAGGGCCTCTTGCTGTATCGACATACAAACATTCCCCTTTCTTACTCGCTTAAAGCGCTCAATATAGCCCTCGCTCACCTCTTATGCGCGACCTTACATTACCAAAATGCCGATTTTATTAAAACAATTCATCCCGTCTGCTCTCCATAAAACTTCAAATAAAGCATTGTGGGCTCATATCAAAAGGCGTAAACGAAGGTTAATTGATCTACAAAAAAATCATTTAGCTACACGGTTGTAATACTCGCAGTATTCGGCAAGAAAACATTCATGGCATTTGGGCTTTCTGGCGGTGCACACCCTTCTCCCGTGGCGTATAAGCCAGTGATGGGCTCTCGACCATTTATCCTTGGGGATGTTCTCCATGAGCTGCATCTCGGTATCCCTTACGTTTGCAGCATGGGCCAGTCCCAATCTGTTGGCCACGCGAAACACGTGGGTGTCAACCGCAATGGCATCGACGCCAAAAGCATTGCTGGCCACCACGTTTGCCGTCTTCCTGCCCACTCCCGGGAGGGTCTGGAGCTCCTCCACATCCTGCGGAACCCGTCCTCCATATTTATCGAGGATGACCTGGCTTGCCTTGATTATATTCCTGCTTTTGGTCTTATAAAAGCCGCAGCTGTAAATCTCCTTCTCCAGCTCTTCCGGAGTCAGGCGCGCAAAATCCTCGGGCCCTGGATATTTTTCAAAAAGCGTGGACGTAACTTTATTTACCTGCCTATCGGTGCTCTGGGCCGAAAGCATGGTGGCCACCAGAAGCTGAAACGGAGTTTTATATTTGAGCTCCGTAGTGGCTCCTCTATAATGCTTTTCCAGTTCTTCCAGAATCTTTTGATACCTTTCCCTGTCGGTCAATAGAGCCTTTTCCCCTTTCTTCAAACAGAATATCTTTTGCATATTATACAATAAATGCTGCAATTTACTCAAGCAAGATATATAAAAACATAGCGCCCATATCAAACCTTTACAGACTGCATGAGGTGGATAATCTGGTAACAAAGGTTACATTGACCATAAAACTGCCACTTCTATAGGCAATAGTAGTTCTCCAGATGAAATGGCATAAATAAAAGGACAATTTGTAAGACCCATTATCGAAAAAATGCAAAAGGCATAGAAAACGGTAACCAATTACGTCCATTTTCTATGCCTTTTACCTATACTGAGTATAAATCTCCACACCAAAGCCAGCCCATCAGAGTATTGTCAAAACTTTGGGATAAGAGTCATTGGATAAAAAACCGCTTACTGCATGATGGTTAGCTTAACCAAGTGTGAGCTAGATTTTGACCAATATGAGGAACACAATTTACATATATTGCTTCTTTAACGAAGTAATATTAATAGGTCTAAAGCAATAAAAAATAATACTGCAAAAGCATAACAGTGATGCTACTGCAAAAGCGTATCTTAATCCAAATTGCTCTGAAATTATTCCGGCAATAAAATTCCCGATTACAGAACCTATCCCATTAAATACCGCAAAACCGACTGTAATAGCCGTTGAAGTATTATTTTCATTACAACATTCCCTAACAAGTTCCACAAATGATGGTAAAAATAAACCGTAGGTAACTCCCTGCATCAATTGAAGCATAACTAACAAAAGAACATTGTTTAAAAATATTTGGAAAAATAATTTAAATGTATAGAATACAAGTGCAATTAACATAAGGCTTTGAGTGTTAATCAGATTGTTTATCTTTTTATAACTAGCCATGGCTACCAATTCACTCAATGACATTATAAAGAGAGCAACCCCGAGCTGCGAATTTGTTCCGCCAGATAATTGAAATATTACAGGGAAATACGTAACTTCTACGCTGACACCCAAAAATAAAATAGTTGCTACAGCTACAATCCTTATATATTCCCAATTCTTATATAGCTTTACACTCTTAGGCTGCTTTTCTATCTTTGCAATCGGATTAGAACGTTGAAAGAACATCGGCGTTATAGATGTAACAATGGTAGCAACCAGCAAAAAAGCAGCGTGAAGGATAAAAAGCGTACCAAAACCAGCTTTTTCGAAAATCACTCCTCCTATAACAGAAGAAAGCGCAAATCCGAGAGAACCAAATCCTCTTGATAGTCCATAATTGATCGAAGCATCATAGCGCACTTCAATAGATATCCAACTATCAATCAAAGATGTTAAACTCTTTTCAGAAAAGGAAATTAGAGCATAACAAATAAAAAGCATAATAAAATTTGATTTAAACAGATACACCAAACCCGTTACACAAGCTGAAATTACCAAGTTTATTATAATCAAAGTCTTTACTGATAAAACACGGTCTGCAAAAACACCAAATATAGGCTGTGCAACAATAACTACGAGGCTTGATATCGCTGCAAGCTGCCCTATCTGAAAGTCAGTATATCCATACGCTTTAAAAAAAACAGATGCAAAGGAAAACATAATACAATAAGCAGAGAAGTAAAATAACTGTATAATATTAAATTGGGGAGTGTAAATAATTTTGTGTATGGGAGCTTTTGGCTCCTTTCTGGTGTTGTTTATTGTGTCTCTTTAACCTGGTAACAATATCTTTCGTACATTATTATTGTTACCTTTTCTTTGTATTTTATGCATAAAATAGAATATTTTTGGTGATAA
>ENA-UPSB01001179-UPSB01001179.1-bioreactor-metagenome-genome-assembly--contig:-NODE-1179-length-32795-cov-936.216341_pt1 | contig 32795 bp, 23 predicted proteins | sample MGYA00238182_ERZ773286 | MGnify/ENA primary metagenome ERZ773286 (study PRJEB29026, sample SAMN07631240) | bioreactor metagenome | isolation source: Switchgrass digestor | place: USA: Dartmouth...
TATCCCAATAATTAACATTTAGCTGGTTTTCCAGTTACTTTTCGAGAATATTCTAAATTATTCCTCAGATAAATCAGTTGATCCGTCCGTCTGATCCGCCGGTCCTTCTGAAGAAGCTGTTGTCTCCTCTGCTGTTGTCGTTGCGATATATTTGTCCAGAATAGCTTTCTGGATTTTTTCTCGTGTGGCAGCATTGATAGGATGGGCAATATCCTTGAATTCCCCGTCGGGAGTCTTTCTGCTGGGCATAGCTATGAACATGCCGTTCTGGCTCTCTATAACTTTGATATCGTGTACCACGAACTCGTTATCAAAAGTTACCGATACGACCGCCTTCATTTTGCCCTCAACGTCGATTTTCCTGATGCGGACATCCGTGATTTCCATTTATGTTACCACCTTCCCAAAATAATGTGTAACTTATATATTCTATACAAAATGATATTTTCCTTCTTATTTGCCTTCCGTTTGTTATTTTTGGCAAAAATAATATTGGTCTGTTGTCACATTGCGACATACATCTCCACGGTCCGTTTTCACCTTCCTCCGGCAATAAGGCGGGGACTGGGCCTTATATCGGTTACTCCGGCGGCTTCGTCGACACCGTAAAGTGTCAGGAGTGAAAAGTAATCGACCGGCAGTTTCCTTTCGGGCATGGCTGTCTCTACAAGAACGCCTGCGCCGGCAACCTGGCAGCCGAATTCCCTCGCAAGTTCCAGGATGCCTTTCGCAGTCCCGCCGCCTTTCATGAAGTCATCGATGAAAATCAGCCACGAACCGCGCTTCAATGACCTCATCGGTAGTACCATGGTCTGTATCCTGTCTGATGAACCCGAAACATAGTTTATGTTCACTGATGCCCCGTCTGTCGCTTCGATGTTGTGACGCGCTATCACAAGCGGCTTATTGAGGTATACCGCCGTCATAAAAGCAAGAGGTATGCCTTTTGTCTCTACCGTGATGACATAATCGACAGTCCTGTTGCGGAAATAGCCGGCAAAAACCCTGCTTACCCCGGAAACTGTCTTGGGATCGTATATAGTGTCAAGCATGTAAAGGTAGCCTCCGGGCAGTATCCTTTCCTTTTTGGAAAGTTCCGCGCTCAGCCTCCCGGCAAGCTGCAGCACCGCTTCCTCCGACATCAGCGGCACATAGCGCACGCCGCCTGATGCACCCGGTATCGTTTCGATAGTGCCGGCCCCCGTCTTTTCCAGTGAGCTGCGTATAATATCGATATCCTCACTCACTGAGGATTTCGCGCAATTGAGCATGTCCGTAAAATAGCCCAGTGTGAAGACTTTACCGGGCGATTCGCACAGTATCCTCTGAAGCACTGATATCCTTTCATTCCTGTGCAGCTTGTCCATATCATCACTCTCTTTCGTGAGAACCCGCCATTTTCATGTTTTATAGCACTCAGACCCAAATAAGCCTTTCGTTTTCAGAAGAATTTCATCACAACAGCAGTGTTTCAACGAGGCGGTAAATATATACATTGTCCAACAGCATCCGCTGTCTCATTAGCTGCCCCAAAAAGGCGCATCCGCAGCCGGCATTTATACAACCGAGGATGTTTCCTGCGCCTTGTTACAACATTATATCACAGTTTTGTCAGAGTTCGTACAGGCGTCAGCGCCAAACTTCATAGCAGTCTTGGTTCAATAACATGGAAGACAGTCGAAATAAAAATACGAAAAAAGAATAGAATATGATGTGGAGATCATGCATCAAAGACATGAAAAACGGCATATTATATGAGATAGCTGTCAATGCTTAGATATATCTATTTTACTTTTACGGGCATTTATTGTATCATTTACTTAGCTATATTTCATGGTCAGGGAGTGTTGGGTTTGAAAACTGACGAACTTTTAAGTTCCGGCAATATAAAGAGAGTACACATGACAGGGATCGGCGGAATAAGCATGAGCGGGCTTGCCAGGATACTTGCATACCAGGGATACATAGTTACCGGATCGGACGAAAGGCCGTCCCCTGTCACCCAGAAGCTCGAAAAGGAAGGTATAAAGGTAACAATAGGCCATTGTGCGGAAAATGTGAACGGCGCTGATCTGCTGGTATACACTGCAGCAGTCAAGCCCGACAATATAGAACTGGTCGCCGCATCCGGGGCGGGGATCCCGTGCATCAACAGGGCCGCACTCCTGGGCGAGATCATGAAGAAATATCCCATGAGTTTCGCGGTTTCAGGGACTCACGGAAAAACTACGACCACATCCATGTTATCGATGATAATGCTGGAAGAGGGGCTCGATCCAACTGTCCATGTCGGAGGCGAACTTGCTGCCATAGGCGGGAATATCAGGATCGGCGGCAGCGAATATTTCGTGACCGAAGCCGACGAATACACGGGAAGTTTTCTCAAATTCTACCCCCGTGTTGCCGTCATCCTGAATATCGATTATGATCATGTGGATTGCTTCAGGAACATAGATGACGTAAAAAAAGCGTTCCACAGCTTTGCGGAACATGTCCCCGAAAACGGGCACATAATCGTAAACGGTGACGATAAAACGGCTCTCGATGCGCTGAACGGCATTTCACGCGATATAACTACATTTGGGTTAAGGGAAAGCCACAATGAATGGAGCGCTGCAAATATAGAATTCGACGATTTGGGATGCGCATCATACACCCTGCTCCGCATGGGCGAGCCCGTCACAGAGATAAAGCTGAAGGTGCCTGGAATACATAATGTCAGCAACTCGCTTGCGGCGATAGCAGCGGGCAGCCTGGCAGGATGCAGTATTACATCCGCCGTCAAAGCATTGCTCAAATTCACAGGCACATGCAGGAGATTTGAAATAAAAGGAGTCAGCGACGGAGTGACAGTCGTGGACGATTATGCCCATCATCCGTCCGAGATAACCGCTACACTGAAAGCGGCGGTCAAGTACAACCATTCGCGCATTTGGTGCGTATTCCAGCCCCATACATATTCAAGGACGAAAAGTCTTATGGATGACTTCAGCAGGGCATTCGACAACGCAGATTTCATCATCCTGACCGACATATATGCGGCGCGCGAGAAAGACACCGGAGAAGTGAACTCGTCGATGCTTGCTGAAAAAATAGCCCTTACAGGCAAGAAGGCTTTCTATATCAAGGATTTCGGCAGCATCGTGGAACTCCTCGACAAAAACGTGATGCCTGGCGATCTTGTCATTACCATGGGCGCCGGAGACGTATACAAGGTCGGCGACATGTTCCTCGAGTCAAGAAAGAAGCTTGCGGTAAGCTGACGATTCGCGTTTGATCGATATCGAAAAACCGCTGCCCGATCGATAAGCCGAAAGATGCTGTAAAAAGACTTCCCTTGCCGGGAAGTCTTTTATTTCTTTACCGTTGTCATAGCGAAACGGATCTCGCCCTCGGCCGCCGTCTTGTCGTCCACAGTAGCCCTGACCTTTGCCTTTACGATGCCCATCCTGGATGAAAGGATCTCAGCTTCCAGGCGCAGTGTATCCCCTGGCATGACCTGCTTTTTGAATTTCATCCCGTCGATGCCGGCGAACACTCCCAGCTTTGTTTCGCCGTTCCCTCCGTCCGCCTGTGCGGCTTCGGCATTCGCGGCGATTCCTGCGGTCTGCGCAAGTGCTTCCACTATCAGCACTCCGGGCATGATGGGATAATCCGGGAAATGCCCCTGGAAAAAAGGTTCGTTGGCTGTCACATTCTTGATCCCGACCGCCCTTTTCCCGGGTTCAAGCTCTGTGATTTTGTCCACCAGCAAAAAGGGGTATCTGTGCGGTAATATTTTCCTGATATCAAGATTCGTCAGCATGTGTACACCTCGTTTATTTTCAGTATAGTAATTTGTCTCCAGACTGAATTCTTACGGTCCGGTACAAATCGATCCGGACAGCATTTTTATACAGGCCGGCTCCGGATACAGGCTAACTCCGGCCGGTTTCCATCCGGGCCTCTGCGCCCGCATATCCGTACCGTCAGCTTTCCGCTTCGGTGTTTCATTCAATCAGATCGCAGTTCTCCAGCTCCTTGCAGCCTTCGATCATTCCAGGCAGTATCTTCCCGATAAAATAACGCACACTGGCAAGGTTGGATCCGGACAGTATTTTCACTATTGCATGGAACTTTTCAACAAATGGATACAAATTGTTGAGCTTTACTTCATTGATGCATTCCACCAATGCGTCGATATGGTCGGCGCACTTGAGGATCTCTCCTTCCAGGGTGCTGTCCTTCCCGTCTAAAAGTATCTCCCTGTAAATGCTCTTATATGGTTCCTCCATGCTGGCAAGCAGGTTTTCCTCGACGACCTCCTTCTCAAGCATGTTCAGCATGTCCCTGAGTTGCGCATTCTTATGCTTGACGGTGCTTATTATGTCGCCTGTCATTGCCTCCACCACATCATGGTTCAGCAGTTTCTTGAACAGCCTGCTCCAGTCCACCTTATTGCCGTTCTGCTCTTCGATCAGCGCAAGCATCTGCCCAATCTGTGCGACAAAAAAGGAATGCTCGCTGACAGTGGCCCTCTGATGCATAAAGTCTGTGGACCAGCGGCCCATGTTGTTCAGCTTTCGCACAGTCATCAGGTAATTGTGCAGCCCCATGGCATCCTCCATAATAACAGCACGATTTAATTTCCCGCACTCCAGGCCCGAAAGCGGTATCACACCGGACCGTCCCCGCGGGCATGCCTCCAGTATAAAGGCTGTTTTGCCCGCCCTCATGTACTGCCATATTTTATTATATCTTATTATATCAGACTAAAGACATCAAACATAGCCAAACATGTTTATGGTCCTGGGAAACGGCCAATGTGGTATAATCAATACCGTACAGTTCTGACCTTCAGGAGCGTATTGCATGAACAGTTTCAGGTACATAAGTGATTTGCTGCACAAACACAGGTACAGATATGTCTTGGGCGTGGTTTTCCTGCTGTGCGTAGATACGCTGCAGCTTATCATGCCAAAAATACTGGAAGCCGCCACGGACTCGCTGGAAAAGGGGATACTTACGCGAAGCAGCCTGGCAGCCTACGCTGCCGCGCTGGTACTGGTATCAGTAGGTATAGCGGTATTCCGGTTCCTTTTCAGGTATACTCTTTACGGTGTGTCGAGATCCATAGAGCTTTCCTTCAGGAACAGGCTTTACGCACACCTCCAGAAGCTTTCGGCCAATTATTTCAATACGCACAAGACCGGTGACATCATGGCGCATGTTACGAATGACATGAACAACGTCACGATGGCCACGGGACAGGGAGTCATATTTGCCGTGGATTGCCTGCTCATGCCCGTCGCTTCCCTTGTGATGATGCTCCAGACAGGCGGCCTCAGGCTGACCGCGGCCAGCTTCGCACCGATCCTTGTCCTGGGCATCCTGGTGTTTTCATATATGAGAATCATGCAAAGCACCATCCAAAGGCAGCAGGAAGCCTTCTCAAACCTGACGGAGGCAGCCCGGGAGAATTTCTCGGGGATAAGGGTCATCAAATCGTTCGTGCAGGAGAACCACCAGACAGAACGCTTCGAAAGCGTCAACGAAGCAAACAGGCGTGCCAACCTCAGGTTCATCAGGATCATGAGCATGATGTTCCCCAGCGTGATGCTGGTATCATCTCTTTCTTTCGTCATAGCGCTCTGGTATGGAGGCCTGCTGGTCATCGACGGAGCGGTATCGCTCGGAGAGTTCGTAGCATTCAACAGCTATCTCGGGATGCTGATCTGGCCCATCACCGCTGTCGGATGGGTAGCCAACATATTCAAACGCGGTTCGGTGTCGCTGGACAGGATAAATGCACTGATGGATGAAAAACCGGAAATAGCGGACAAAACAGGAGCCGTACCGCTGGTGATCCCCGGTGCCGCCGCGCTGCATGTATCCGAAAAAGCAGACGTCAGCGGGAAGAATCCGGACGGCGCCGTGGGGACCAAAGCCATCGAATTCAGGAACCTGACATTCAAGTACCCGGGCAGCAGGGAACCTGTGCTGAAAGATATCAGCCTTTCGGTGGATCACGGCAAAACACTGGCCATTGTAGGCAAAACCGGCAGCGGCAAGTCGACCCTGATAAACCTCGTCCCGAGGATCCTGTCGGCTCCAGAAGGCACGTTGTTCATAAACGGCATTGATATAAACGATATATCGCTGTCTTCTCTGAGAGGCAATATAGGATGCGTGCCGCAGGACACGTTCCTGTTTTCAGACACGATAAAGAACAACATCGATTTCTACAGGGGCTTCAGTATGGAAGAAATAGAAAAAGCAGCAAAAATGGCCCGCTTATATGACGATATCATGGAATTCCCGCAGAAATTCGATACGCTCGTCGGAGAAAGGGGCGTCACGCTGTCCGGAGGCCAGAAGCAGAGGACAGCCATCGCGCGGGCAATTATAGGGTCGCCTTCCATACTGATACTGGACGATTGCCTGTCCGCGGTCGACACAAAAACAGAGGAGGGCATCCTCCGTGAATTGAAAGCAATAATGAAAAACCGCACCTGCATCATCGTATCCCACAGGATATCGGCGATCAGGGATGCGGACGAGATCATAGTCCTCGATGAAGGAAAAATCATGGAAAGGGGCACTCATGATTCGCTTGTCGAACAGGGCGGATATTACCATGACCTGTACACGAAACAGCTTCTGGCAGATGAAATAGAGGAGGCGGAGTAGCATGGCTGATGACAACAGGGAAAACGAAGGTTTTGCAGAAGAAGAGCTCCAGGTCAAGGTATATGACTTCCGCCTGATGAAAAGGCTGCTGGGATTTGCAGCCCGATACTGGTATCTGTTCGTGCTGGCCGTAATACTGCTGTTCGCATCGACGGCTGCAGACCTGGCAAGACCTTACCTGATCGGCGTTGCCATCGATGATTTCATAAAGAAAGGCGATGCTGCTTCGCTGAGCAGGATGGGAGTATATTTCCTGCTGCTCGTGGTCTCAGGCTTCCTGTTCAACCTGCTGCAGATATATGTCCTGAGCTATGCCGGCCAGTCCATCATATTCAACATCAGGCAGAAATTGTTTTCGCACATGCAGAAGCTGCCCCTCTCCTATTTTGACAAAAATCCTGTCGGAAGACTCGTTACCCGCGTGACGAACGATACTGAGGCGCTGAATGAAGTTTACACCAATGTGCTCGTCACGTTGCTGAAAGATATAGCAATACTCGCAGGCGTCGTGGTGATCATGTTCAAACTTAATGTGACCATGACTCTGGTTTCTCTTGCAATAATGCCGGTCGTTATAGTGCTGTCGGTATTTTTCAGGAGAAGGATAAGAAAAGTGTACAGGAACGTCAGGACATCGCTGGCGAAGATCAATTCCGCTATATCGGAGAACATATCAGGGATGCGGGTCATCCAGATGTTCAACAGGGAAAAGGAGAACTTTGAGAGGTTCGGCAGGATAGGCCATGAATACTACAGGGCAGTTATGAGCGAGATCATAACATTCGGCCTGTTCCGCCCTGCCGTTGAAATGATGTCATACATAGCCCTTTCGCTGCTGATATGGTTCGGCGGCCTTGAAGTGCTGCACGGGACACTGCAGTTCGGTGTGCTTTATGCATTCGTTAACTACATAAGCATGTTTTTCCAGCCCATCAATGACCTCGCTGAAAAATACAACATCCTGCAGGCCTCGATGGCAGCCGCGGAAAGGATATTCCTCATACTTGACACGCCCGCCGAAGATGACTCCGGTGCCCTCAGCCTCCCGGACGGCGTCAGGGGCGAGATCGAGTTCAGGAATGTGTGGTTCGCATACAATGAAGGCGACTGGGTCCTTCGCGATGTCAGTTTTACAGTGCCCGCCGGCAAAACCGTCGCTATCGTCGGCGCGACAGGAGCTGGCAAAACCTCGATCATAAGCCTGTTGAGCAGGCTTTATGAAATACAGAAAGGCGAGATCCTGATAGACGGCATAAATATCAGGGATATCAGGAAAGATGAACTGAGGAAGCTGACAGGGGCAGTACTCCAGGATGTTTTCCTGTTCAGCGGCAAACTGAAGGACAATATCAGGCTCGACGAGGAAAGCATCACAGATGATAAAGTCAGGGAAGCCGCCAGGTATGTCAATGCCGACGGATTCATAAGTAAGCTTCCGCTGGGATACGATACGGAAGTGATGGAGCGCGGAGCCACATTCTCAGCCGGCCAGAGGCAGCTGCTAGCATTTGCCAGGGCGCTTGCATTCGATCCCAAAATACTGGTACTGGATGAAGCTACCTCGAACATCGACACGGAGACTGAAATGCTGATACAGGACGCCCTTGCCAAGCTCACCAGGAACCGGACCACCATCGTGATCGCCCACAGACTTTCGACCATCCAGCACGCCGACAAGATTATAGTGCTGCACAAGGGAAAGGTCAGGGAATCCGGCACACACCAGGAACTCCTGGCCAAACGGGGCATGTATTATTCGCTGTACCTTCTGCAATACCAGAAACAGGAACCCTGATCATATGGGGACACTCCTTAACTGAAGAGAAACACCTCATGTGAAGGAGCGTCCCCTTTCTTTTTTCAGGGGATATTCCTCATCCACAAAGGAATACCTCTTGCGGAGGAGTGTCCCCTTTCCTCTTTTCACTTTCTTCCAGCGAGAACCTACATTGACATGTGTTTACATTTATGTTAGCATATATTTAGAAAGAACAATGCCAGACTGGAGGAAGACATTTCGCATTTGGCCTGCGAAGTGTCTTCTTATGTTTGTTTTTGCATGCAAAAATATCGAAAGGGAGATGAAAATGCGAAAAACGGCACTGTCCGAAAGGATGTACAAGCTTTTGGCCGACCACATTACAGAAATAGAGAGGGAAAAGGAACCGATACTCAAGAGCCTTTTTTCAGATAACGCCCAGACTGCGATGCAGAGCGAAGCATTTTTCAGAGAGTATATAAACAGGCTGGAAAAATTCCTGAAAAACGCAGAAGTTAAAAAAGACGGCGCTGATTCATGTCCTTTTTCCATAATCGGAAGCGTAGTGCAGATAAAGGACCTCGAGGATTCGGAAATCATCAACTGCCGGATCGTGCTTCCATATGCCGGGAAATCCTCTGCCGGCCTGTTTGACGCATCCTGCCTGTCGCCAATGGGTCAGGCGCTTTTGCTCAACGCACCCGGCAGCATCGTGACTGTAAGTACTCCGGCCGGACAGGTCAAATACGAGATAGTCAGCATTTCAGTCGATGACCTCGATATCGGTGAAAGCGACCTCAGTTACTACATCAACAAGCTAAAAGCGGTACTGGCGGAATAGCAGCATCGGCAGTACCGTCCGGCAGTCCGTCATTGCCTGCATACAACGCCAGCCTGCAAAAAGCACACCACAGGTCATATCAACATCAATGGACAGACAGGGCTGATATCAAGTATTGACAGGCAAACGGAATACAAAGATAAATAAATGGATCTGACAAGCAGCAATAATAAAAGGACTCCCGCCGAACAGGGCAGGAGTCCTTTCTTATACACCCGGTCACCTCAGCAGCAGGCTTTTCAGGCTGTCCTGTATTATCTTCCTTCCGCTTCCGTAGATCGAGAAACAGAACAGCACGTCGTCTATACCCTCGTCATTTATCAGTACCTTGGCGTCGAAATCCAGGCATCCCTCGTTATTGAACCCCTTGGGATCTATGACATAGATAAGCGAATAGTTGTGTACGAGGAACGGTACCAGGGCACTCCCGTACGAGTCCTTTATCACGAGCAGCTTGCGCCCGTTGGGGTTGTCTGTGTCGATCCTTTCTATGCGCTGGTCTCCCCATGCGAAACATGAATATTTGTAAGCGCCGAGGCTCTTGAAGTTTGTATTGATGATGCTGTCGACCTTGTACGAGTCTTTCAGGTTTCCCATCTTATAAAGCGTAAGCTGGTGCCCGATTCTCGGAATATAGTAATCCAGTTTTTCAGGGTTGTTCTTCAGCCTGGATGCCTGCGGCATCTTGTATATCTGGGCATATAATCCGCCCAGGAATGGTTCATACGTCCCTTTGGTGAAATCATCATTTATGTCGGCCGCTACCTGTCCTGACGCTTCGCAGAACGCAGTGTAGGCATAGTACGCCCCCAGTGCGGTCCAGTGTACATCAGACCGGAAATAGATGTGCTCATCTTTATGCTCCATCAGCCTGTCAAATACCCTGACAACCGTGACACCATCAGCATTCTGGTCAATTATGGCTTCAGCCTTGCTCTGGTCGTAACTGCCGGTGCTGTATTTCTTCGACGCATAGAAAGCAGCGCTTGTCGGGCCGGTTATCGAATACAGGTTGAGATCCGGCATGATCTCGCCGAACTCGGACAGGATCCCGCCAAACGCCTTCAGGTTGTAGGCTCCGGTCGGCATCATGACCCTGTCGCCTGCTATTATCAGTGAATTGTTGAGCCGTTCGTCCGCCTGTTCATTTACAGGGGCACTTCCTTCTCCGGGATTATCCCCGCCATCCTGCCGGCCGGTTTGGTCCCCGGCAGACTGGCCTTCCTGCTGTACTTCAGTATCCTGCTCCCCGTTTTGCGCTGCCTGACCTGCCCCAGTTGCTTCTCCGGGAGCGGATACCGTCTGTGTGCCGGCATTGACGGATTGCTGAGCCCTGTCGGCAAGCCCGTATCTTTCCGCTGAACTGCCGTCCGGAGCCTGCAAGTTGCCTGAATCCTGCCCCGCCGTAATGTCGGCGTTTCCGCCCGACACTGCGCTTTCACCCGTCGCTCCACTGGTGCCTTCGTTTCCTGCCTCCACAGCGATCCCGTTTCCGGCCGCTGAAATGCCTTCCTGGCCCCCGGCTTTCACGAATTCATCCACATCCACATTCGCAAGCACGATCTCGCTGCCGGTGAAAAGGTCCAGGTAAAGCAGGTCCGCATAAGCCTGGAAACCGGTCACCGACAACTCCCTTAATAAAAAGTTGTCCAGAAGGAAAGTCTCATACTTGTCCATGAACTCTCCCGAGAATACGCCTGATATCGTCAATTCGGGCTTCCTGCCGAGATACCTGTTCTCGAAAGGAGAAAACCCGTCGCTGTCGACAAACAGCGAGCAAACGATAAGCAATGCCAATAATGCAACAAATGTGCATATTACTGCGTGTTGAGTCTTTTTCATATCTTCCCTCTTCTCCGCCGCTTAAGATGCTTTTTTGCCGCCGGTCAGAACCTGAAATATATGAACGGATTATAGCTGTTGCTCACTATACTTGCTGCCGACATTATAAATACTATGGCAATGCAAAGTGCTGCCGCAGCTGCCCTCACGCCTTCCGGAAGCCTGAGTTTCTCCGCCCTGTCCAGGATGAAGCGTTTTACTGGCAGCGAACAAATCACACACACTGCGATAAACGGAAGATAGCTGACCACAAGCCGGAATACATCGGCCGCGGGTAATGATGCGCCGGCCAGCCCGAACATCACCTTCAGCGCGTCGATATTCCTGCTGAAGTCTTCAAAATAGAAAAAGTTGAAACCAAACATGACAAGCAGGAACGAATATAGGGTCCTGACCGCTTCAGGCACTTTTTCGAGCGCTTTGAGCAGGAATTTCTTTTCAAGCACAAGGATCACTGCAAAATACAGGCCCCATATGACGAAATTCCAGCTTGCTCCATGCCAGAGGCCGGTCAGCATCCAGACGATAAGAATATTCCTCATCTGCAGCCTTCGATTGCCTCCAAGCGGAATGTAGACATAATCCCTGAAAAACGTTCCCAGCGTCATGTGCCAGCGCCGCCAGAAATCCGTGATGCTCTGTGCAGTGTAAGGGTAATTGAAGTTTTCCGGGAACGTGAACCCGAAAACCTTTCCCAGGCCTATCGCCATGTCCGAGTAGCCGGAAAAATCGAAATATATCTGGAACGTGAAACATAAAAGCCCGAACCACACTTCAGGGGCCGACATGCCCAGCAGGTCCCCGTCAAGGTATTTGGCCGCGACAGAACCAGCGAAATTCGCTATCAGTGTTTTCTTTGCAAGCCCCACAACAAACCGTGTGATTCCTTCATATATCCCCTGCATTGTGACGGTGCGTTCCTCCAACTGGTCTTCCACATCGGTATAGCGGACGATGGGGCCTGCGACCAGCTGAGGGAACATCGACACGAAAAGCAGGAACCTGGCATACGACTTCTGCACTTTTGCCTTGCCCTTGTATGCATCGATAGTATATGAAACTGTCTGCATGGTATAGAATGAAATGCCTATCGGCAGAGATACTCCCGGATCCGGTATATTGAGGCCAAGCAGCGAATTGATGTTGTTTACGATGAATCCTCCATATTTGAAAAAACCCAGCAGTCCGAAGTTCAGCACCAGCGAAATTATCATGAACAGCCTGCCCTTCGGCGTATTAGGATATTTCCCGGCAAATCCGCCGCATATGTAATCTATAACAGAACTGATGATCAGCAGTATCACCCACACAGGCTCTCCCCAGGCATAAAAAAACAGCGACGCCGCTATCAGTACGGCATTTTTTGCTTTCATCCCGGGCACCGTGAAGTAAAGCAAAAGCGTTGCCGGCAAAAACCTCAGCAGGAATACCAAACTTGAGAATACCATATACCCTCCGAAGCAGGTTATGTATAATTAAGCAACCATGTAAATAATACCATCAATTAATAAACCTTACAATAAGGCAGGGAATGTTCAAAGCAAGGGGACGGTCCTGCATTTTTATAAAGCGGGGACGGTTCTTCATTTTTCCTGATTGGGAATGGTTCTGCGTTTTTTGCTGCTGCAGCAGGTTCAGAGGGACATCATCCGTTCTTCCTGCGAGTAAAAACCGGTATCACCCATCATTGCATGTTCCGGACACATACTGTAAAATGAAGGCAAAGGTGGTGGCGCATTTTTCTTAACGCTCGCGCCCTCCCGGGTTCAAGCCCGTCCTTTGATTTTCTCAAAAAAAAACTCCGTTTCACACGGAGTTTTTCTGGAGCTGGTGGACGGATTCGAACCCCCGACCTGCTGATTACAAGTCAGCTGCTCTACCTGCTGAGCTACACCAGCATATATATGAGTATAAACTGTCCATTTTATTGGTGTCTGGGCTGTTCATTTACCCTTGACACTATGATAGTATAACAGCAGAATAAACATGTGTCAACACACGTTGTGCAGAAAATTTGACCAGTTTGTAGGACTTCATTTGAAAAAGTAATTTCCACTTCAAAATCAATGACAGTGGAATTAACTTTTGCAAATTCGATGAAATGATGAATGTAGTATAGCCTGATTATACAACATCTCATTAACAATTGCACAATAATTTGCTTCACTGATAGACAAACAATGAGCTGTTCCGTATATATAACCGACTGATATCACTGATGCTTTCAGAACTATTTCGCAATGGCCGGGGGATTTTCTTTGAAGGCAAGGAATTATTTTATAAAAGGCTTAACCGCTTTTGCATTTCTAAGTCTGGAATTTGCAGTGATTGCACTTGAATACTTAGTCTTCGATCTGCCGAAAGGATCAGGGTTTAAGCTTTGGAGCCCGCTTTGGTACAGGCTGATCATACACTGGGGTTTAACAATAATGGTCTGGACTTCAGGATCCTTATATTTTTACAGGTGGGCCAGGAAAAACGGTGTCCTGGATGAGTTGTTCAGTTTTAAGCTGAATAAAATCTCAGCGGTTTTATCGATCGTTGCCGTTCTGGCATGTTTAGGCATCAATTACCTTGTCGGATCCACTATAGAAGACAATGATGCTTTTCCCCAGATTCTAATTGAATTCAACGCATTTAAAAGAATATATGGGAACAAAGCATTCATCATATCGATATTCCAGAACCTGTACTATATTTGCGAGACATTGCTCGTGGCCTGGACAGTGGCATTCATGCAGAAGGCAGGAGAGGCGCTGACAAACAGGAAGTTCATATGGGGAGCTTTAGGTGCTGCCCTGACATGGGGACTCGTTCATTTCGTATCCCACCCTGTCGGCGCAGTATTTACTGTAATTGGCGCATTCATATACGGGATAATTTATTTAGTAACGGAAAAGAGCTTCTACCCCGTATTCCTGTTTATATGGCTGAGTTTCGTATTCTGACAGTGATCAAGCAAAAGAATAATCTGCGTCGGTCCGGGACTCAAGCCCGGGGCACTCCGTCAAATATTCCATCCTTGGCTCATTTAGTGCCGGAGGTTTCATCCGTCCCGGTACAGGCCTGTTCCATCTCCGTTATTTTGCTCATATAATGCCCAACCAGTTCAGGATACTCTTTAAGGAATTCACGTGCCGTATCCTCAAGCCTGTATACACCTCGTGAAACCCGGGTGAACCAGCCGTAGTAATTGTCCCTCAGTATATTCGTTGTTTTGGGGCTGGTGCCTATTTCCCGGAGTTGAGCAGGGGACATGTCGCCGTATCTCATCATGCAGCATGCTATATGTATCGCCTGTTCCCTGTAAGCTGTGATCAGCCTGGTCCTGGTGGTGCCTCCCGTATTGTAGTGGCCGCTTCTTTCTGCGGCTTCTTTTATAATGCTGTACCTTACCCGTTTATTTGCACGAAGGCTTTTAATACGATCAAAGGTATGGGGGTGGAAATGCACCTCCACCCGTCCGCCGCCTTTTGAAAGGTCGACTGTTATGAGCCCAAGCTCAAGTCTGCGCAAAAGGATGCACATGTCTCTCCACGCAGCGGTCCTCCTGCCGCCCTTTGGATACGGTATAGCCACATACACCGATTCAGTGACCCTTTGGCGTTTGACAGCCTGGCTAAGCAACTTCAGGTTGAACGATGTTTTCATCTCCACCACGATCAGGTCATCACCCATGACCGCGGTAAGATCGCATCCTTTCACTTCTCCCTGGACCTGGTATCCCAACTCCTCGAGATACTCCCGGATAGGCTCGTACAGATCGGTTTCATGTATTGGCTTTTTTTGCGTCACAGCTTTTCACCACTTAAATCGTTTTCTTATTGTATTTCGTTATATAAATGATAATTCCTTGTTTGACAAATCAGTATGTTTATAAAAGGCATAAATATTGTTTCAAGTCAGGCATTCTATCGATTATGGCATTCAGAAAACCCCGCAGCAATGTCATCACGTCTATTTATTGACAATAATATGCAAACCAAGATATGATATGTATGTGATGTAATAAAAATACTGTATCAGAAACGTATGTTGTCAAAATTCATAAAACACGAAAGTCCAGGTTACAGTATGTCGGTATTTGAAAATCAAATGAAAGGAAGCATGAAAATGCGCGTGGGAAGATTCTCGTGTACTTTGATAACGGTTTTCTTTATCTTTGCATTCACGTTCCCTCAGGTCTCATTCTCTGCCACCAGTGATATCAGGCACGCAGAAAATGCAGAAAGATTGTCAAAAATCGGTATATTCAAAGGCGATTCAACAGGATTCGGATTGGAAAGACAACTTAAGAGAGCTGAAGCCGCTGCACTGATCGTCCGGTTGGTCGGGAAAGAAAAAGAGGTACTCAATGGAAATTATTCTCACCCGTTTTCCGATGTTCCTTCATGGGCTGACAAATATGTGGGTTATCTGTACGAAAATAAACTGACAACGGGTATATCATCTGACCAATACGGTTCATCCGAATATGTTTCATTGAATCAGTTTGTAACATTTACTTTAAGGGTATTAGGTCACAGTGACCAGAAAGGTGATTTCAAGTATAGTCAATGCCTTGAAAAGGCTGTCCAGATTGGACTTCTCAGTAATGAGGAAGTATATTATTACACGAGCAAGGACAGTTTTATCAGGGATGATATCGTAGGTATCATAGTGAATGCTCTCTCAACCAATATCAAGGATTCAGACACTACACTGCTGGAAAAGCTTGTTTACGAAGATGGTGCAATAGATGAAAAAGCTGCTGTCGATGCAGGATTTATCACACCTGAACCGGTCACGATAAGGGATCCGAATCTTGAGACAAAGATCAGAGAGATTATTGGAAAAAAAGACGGTGAAATCTATGCCACTGAACTGAAGAAAATTGAAGTAATTGACGTCCAGGATTCAGATATCTCTACGCTTGATGGTCTGCAATACTGTAAAAACCTGAAAAGTCTGAACATCGCACGCAATAAAATAAAAGATCTGGAACCTTTGCGTGAGCTCAGGAACCTTACCAGTCTATTGGCCGGCGTGAATGGATTGGTAAACATCGATGCTATAAGCAGCCTTACGAATTTACAGTATCTTGATTTGTCATCAAACAAAATAAGTTCCATCAAACCTTTAGAGTCTCTCACTAATCTGAAATTACTGGGCATCGGCAGCAATCCAATCAGAGATATTACACCAATATCCAAATTACCTGACCTGGAGCAACTGGCCATACCAGGACTGAATATATCCGATCTCAGGCCATTGAGTAATCTTAATAAACTGACATCGCTCATTGCCGGAGCAAACGAGATAAGCGATATCTCTCCTTTAGCTGGCATGGAAAAACTGAGTTACCTGGATCTTACATTCAATAAGGTCGGTGATATCGGAGCAATAAAGAATCTAAAAAGTCTCAGAGTATTGAAGATTTCCAACAACTCAGTAAACAATATAAGCAGCTTATCAGAGTTAGTGCAGCTGGAAGAACTCAATCTTGCAGATAACAATATCTCTGATATTGCTGCCCTCAAAGAATTAGTGAATCTAAAGACACTGTACTTATCAAACAATCCGATATCAGATTATTCGCCGATCAGGGACATATATAATCAGCTTGAAAATAAAGATTTTGGTATCGCATTCCACTAAAAATGCGCCGTTTACTCTCCTCTTGTTATTTGCTGCACTGCCAGCACAAGGAACATGAAATACGAAGATCCTCCGCCCAGCACGTATTCCGTCTGCTGCCACAGGTACGGGAATGTCAGCAGTTCAGGAAAGTCCGGGCGTATCAGCGCAGTCCCTGAAATAACACCGCCAGGGATGTACGACCAGTCGGCACGGTTGATCCCATAACTCACAGTTGCAGATTCAGTGCCTATTCCGGATGCAAATGAAACAGAGTTGGATCCCGGATGGCATCCCAGTACAAAGTTCAGTGCGTTGAAGACCAGTTCAGGATCAAAAATATCGGGGTGAGCCTTATGTAGAAAATAGTATTCGAACCCTATCCTCTGGATCATCCAGCCCGCTCCCCATATAAACGGGCGGTATGGTATCCCGTATGGCGTTTCGGCGCTGTGCTGCTCGTACTTTTCCTTCAAAGCCGGTAACACACTGCGGATCGCTTTCGTGAAACCGGCATCGTTGATGATTTTCTCGGCCCTTGCTGTAAACCAGCCCGTTTTTTCGATATTGTTCATTATAAATTCAGTTTCCGACAGCAGGAACTCCCTGTACTCCTGTTCCCCTGTAGTCAGCAGCAATTCGGCAGCCGCATGCAGTTTGGCTGTTTTCGCGTCGCCGCTTCCGTCCGTGATCCTGTAAAGCTCACGGGCGATCTCCAGCGCCTCTTCGCTCAGCTTGTCGTTGAAGCCCTTCAACGCGCGGGAAGCAGCAGCCAGATGAGCGGCAGTCGTTAGTTCTCTCATTGGATTGTCTTCCGTAAACACCCACCGGTCGTCGTCATTTCCTTTAATTCCGTCCGTCATGACTGCACTGTCGCCGAGGTGCACATACTGCCTGAGATGGCTGCTGATAATGCCGCGATAAAGCCTCCCCAGCGCACGGTATGCACCTGCAATGGAAAGCACGCCATGCTCTATCTGCTGGAGGATATCGTTTTTGCCGTCAGGCTGGTGGATCTCGGTAATTTTCCTCTCCTGGTCTATGGTGGTCACGTCGTAATCGACATTGAAAGATTCATACGCCAGTGTCAGGATATATACTTCGCCTGACTGCGATTCCACGCGAAGGTCATAATCGCCAGCATCATGCCAGCCGCCGACGTTCAGTCCGGGAACCACGTCTCCCGGCTTGTATTTGGTCAGCGTGGAGGGTCCCTGCCTGTATCCGTCGAAGTGGTTATAATCGACAGGAGCCATCCTGGCGTCATCATTATGGCAAAGCCCGTGCCACACGCGGTACTTCTCGCTGACCCTCATATGGCACATCTGTACAGGAAGGAAGTATTCAAGCACCGGCTGCCAGACTCCGCGGTCGTAGACATCTTCTGCTATACGGAAAATGGAAGACTCCGATGCGCCATACCGGATTTTATACAAGCCCTCGTCCTTTATGCCTGTGAAATCGAATCTAAGGTAGTTATAGCGGAGGAACCTTCCCCATTCCTGCGCTTCAGCCGAAAAGACTTCTTCTTCACCGTTCTCCGTTATTTTAACAAGCACAGGTTTCCTTCGTTCCGCATCCCGCTTGTCAAGCTCTATAACCGCTGTTTTGGCCTGTTTGGGATGATACCCCACCTGCGATATCTGGATGACCGGGCTGTATATCCAGCTTTCCACGGCATTCGGAGTTATGACCCACCGGATAGCTTTTTCCGTCGCACCGGCAGGCACTTCGCTGCTCACCACGAACCAGCCGTTATTGTGGTTCATTCGTCCGTCGTACAGTTTCAGTTCGCTGCCCATGCTCTCTATCACAAGGCGGTTATATGGAGCGTCCGGCCTTACGATGAAACGCCTGCCGACTGCATAAGGCTCGGCGATTATGTCATCCGCGACAATTGGATTGTACTCTTTATTGCCATCGGCAAGGCGTTCTGCGTCCGCCTTCGCGTCAGGCTCGCTGAAATTCCCGATATGTAAATAATTCGACGGCATCTTCAGGACAGGACCGTTGGGCTGCTGCGGAAAAATACCCTGCTTGCCGTCCATTATCCATGGCTTCCCGAAAAGCGCACCGGGAAACAGCTCAAGGTTGAAGCATATTTTTCCGACGAACTTCTCCGGTATGGGCCTGTCCAGGTCCACAGTTATTATCACTGACGGTCCTTCACCTTTGACAGTGACCTTGTAATTGAACTCAAAATCCGGATAGATCATCGGATTCAAACCCTTCAAATGCCTTGACAGGTCCGGGTAGCCAAGCACAGTAGTGATCGTATTGGCTGTTTCGTCCATTTCACGGCTGATATGCTTCGGCACCGGCTGCCACTGCCCCGGCGTCTGCTCGAAACGTATGTCCCCGTTCGTAGCGACACGGTTGCCGTGCATGATGATGCTCACACCCGACTGATGCCCTTCCGGATAGATATCGCTGAAGGCCATCACGTCAACGCCCAGGTTCTGAAAATAACCGGATTCTTCGTTCAGTCTGAAACCCTGTTTCATATTGCTGGTACCTCCATTGTCACTATTTCTGGTGTTTTCGATAACTCTGCCATTAGCGCGTCCCCATGTTTATCCCATATCGGTCCCCTGCCGTGCACCTTGTTATTTGCAATAAGGTTGCCATGTCAAACATTTTGAGGAATGCCTGACATACATTATATCAGATAGTCATTTTAGTCTCCATTGTCAGCTTTGTCATCACTTTCTTCAGATTTTCCCGCACGGTTTTCTTCACCAATTTCCCCGTCTCTGCCGTTGTCTTCGATGTTTCCCGTGTCGCAGCCATCATCTGCCCCACTGTCTGTACCCGGCCTAGTCTCTGCCAGTCCGCTTTCAGCTTCTATAATGCGGAAAAGTTTGAGGGCAAAGGCGCTTTTGGTCCCTATGACCAGTACCGGTGCTATGAACACGCCGACAAAAAGGAGCAGCCAGTCATAGAAGAAAAAGAGCCATGTTTCGAACGCCGCAAGGGCAGTGCAGATCAGCGAGCGTACAATAAAGCGTGAAAAAATGATCCTGGAATTCGACAGATGGCGGAAAACCGAGTTCCGATACCTGGCTGACAGGGCAAAAACGTAGAAGAAATGCACATGGAACATCACCAGGCTCAGGAAGCCCAATATCAGGAAAATGAGCGGGTTGCCGCTGACGTTTTCAAACAGGAAAAAATCTGCATAGATGGCCGCGATAAAGGCAATAGCCAGTACTGACAGGATCAGTCCCTGTTTCAGGTTTGCACGGTATGCCTGGAAGAATTCCTTCGCTAAACCCGTATCACGGTCTTCGATGATCTTGATCATAACACTGTAGGCAGCGACCGCAGAAACCCCGAATGTCAACACGGGCAGCGAACCCAGAAGGAAAAGGAAATTCAATACCAACAGGTCCCAGATACGGGAAAGAACTTGAGCCGTCTTGCTGTCATACGAGAAAAATTTAGCCAATTGCCAGCCTCCGTTCCTTTTTAATGCAGAGAAACCTATACTGAGAGCCAAGACCTTCAAGGGACAATCAAATACATGTGTAAATACCGTATCATTATCAGAGAATTACCTAATATCGATCCATATAGATTATATCATTTCAACCATGACACAGCATTACAGCACTGATAATTTTCATTAGCGTGAAGTTTATCCTCCAGGTTTCACCTAAAGCTTATACCCTGGGTCCGTATAAAATATATACCCCGCCGGTGCCAGGCAGAGCCGGAATATTGCGGTATTGCCTTACAGGGCCGCAATAGTCTTATCACGGCCGGAATACTTGCCGTTACGGCAGCGAAAATGCATTTTCAGCAAAAACAGTATCTGCTGTTAATAGTGTATCCCCCACTTACAGAAGTGGGGGATACCTGTCACATCGACATATCCAGGTTTTGATACGGGATCAGTTACCGTATCGGAGAAAGGGGATCAGTTCTCGGCCTTCTGCAGCTTGTAACGCGTTGCAGCCTGCTGCCGGCTCCATTCGCGGACCTGGTCGTAACCATAGTCATTGCAGACCTTGATCATTTGCTGTACATGGTAGTTGAACTCGCCGTCATTCTTTGCATAGATAGCGCGCCATGAGTACTGCTTGATTGCCTGGGTGACCTGTGTCCAGATCAGTTCGAGTTCGTCGGAACGCTTCGGCTCTGAATACGATGTTCCGGGTACTACCATGTACTTGCCCTTCTTCATGCATTCATTGACAGTCGTGACCTTGTAGTAGTCACGCCAATCCTGTTCGATCGTGCTCTGGGCAGGGCCCGCCATGCTGCGCCATGTATCCTTGTTGAATGTCTCACCGTTGGAATCCGGATTCTTTGTGTCGATTACCCACGTCGTATTGTTGATCTGCAGCATTCCGTCGGTGAAATTGCCGCCAAGCTTGTATGTCTTGCCTGTTTCAGGGCTGGTCCATGTGACGCCGCCGAGATCGTAATGAGGATCGCGGTTGCATTTCAGGCCAAGGTCGGTAAAGTGAGTATAGCCGTTGTCATCATAGTACCACATCAGTTCCGGCAGGCCATACCAGATAGTCATGGCGCCCTCCGGCGTAAAGAGGTAGTTGAGGATCTCCATACAGAGTTCGGGATATTCGGTATAAGCACCGATCGACCAGACACGGTTGCCGCCAAGCATGCTCATCCCGTAAACAGCCGGCGAAGCATCCTCGGGAACCATCGGAAGCATCATCTTTCCCTGTTTCATGTGCTCGGTCGTGTTGTAGGAGGCTGATCCGGCAAAGTTGAAAATGGAAAAGAATGTGCCGCCGGCTTTGACTTTATCAGACATCTGGTCAAATGTCTGGGTCATGGAGTTGGGATCAAGGAGGCCGTTCTGATAAAGCCTGTTGAAGAATTTCAGCATTTCGAGGTATGGACCGTTTTCCATAAGTGCGTCATAGTATTCGCCGTTTGTGGGATTATACAGGCCGACAGCCAGTTCGTCATAACCATAGTATGCGGTAGCCATAGCCTTTACATACATTACCATGCTGCCGTCCCAGTCAGGCCAGAGGGATACTGCATATGTTTCCCTTCCGTTCTCATCTTTCGGGCAGATCTCTTTCATCTGTTTGAGTACATTGAAATAGTCGTCAAGGTTCTTTACCTTCGGGTAACCAAGCTTTTTATACAGATCCCACCTGAGATCCCATGTATAGAAGAAGCTCTGGTGGTCATCCTTGCTCAGGGCAACGCTGTGGCCGATACCATAAATATGGCCGTCCCCCGATATCTTTCTGTTCGTCTCAAGAGCGATCTTACAGTTGTTCCAGATCATAGGCGCATAGGTCTTGCAGAGATCGCCCTCTTCCCAGTCATAAAGGAGCCCTAGCTGAACGGCTTTCTTATATTCGGCCCCGTTATCGCCCCATACGACGATGTCGCCCATGTCGCCTGACTCAATCAGCGTTTCGTATGTACCTTCGGCGTCCGGTATGATGTTGAGCCTGACATTGAATTTGTCCTCAAGCAGTGCGGCATACCAGCCTATCTGATTCCCGCTCCAGTTGGCAAGCTGCGAATATACGTCCAGCGTGATCAGTTCACTGGGCTTTTCCGCCTTATCAGTACTTTCCACTACTTCTATCTCTTCGCTGCCGGCCGCTTCCTGGACCATCGGCTGATCTTCAGTTAATCCCGTTCCTGACTCATCATTTGCATCTCCTGCAGCAGGCTGGCCGTCTGCCGTAGTTCCGCCGGCGTTGCCGCTCGTGCCATCTGCTGAAGCGTCTCCGCCTGCCGATGCCTGGCCGCCTGAGGCATCAGACGCCGACCCGTCGGTTCCCTGTACGGCCGCATCACCGTCTGCCGTCCCGCCGTCCTGTCCGCAGCCGGTGATCATGAACAGCATGGACAGGATCAGCATAACGCTCAGGATAGTAGATACGATCTTTTTGAATCCTTTCAGCTTTTTCATTCAGAGCACCCTTTCATTGTTAATATGTTTCATATCCGGGCCATATGCCCGGTGTGTGATCGTTCGCCGAAATCATCCCTTTATGGCTCCAAGCATGATACCCTTGACAAAGTACTTCTGCATAATCGGGTAAACAAGCAGTATGGGGATTATTGTCGCCATCGCGATCGTGTACTTGACTACTTTTGAATTCAGAGTATTTTCCAGTACAACATTCGTGCCTGTGCCTCCGGCCATGATCGACTCAAGGTCGGAAGCCTTAACAAGGTAAAAGTACAGCCGGTGCTGCAGCGTGAACAGTTTTGGCGAGCTTTTCATAAGCAGCAGAGAGTCCTGGAATGAGTTCCAGTTCCCTACCGCTCCAAAAACAGCGATCGTCGCCAGGATAGGTTTCGAAAGCGGCCATATTATCTTCCGGAAGATCGTAAAAGTCGATGCGCCGTCTATGAATGCGCTCTCTTCCAGTTCGCCGGGGATCGACTCGACATACGTCTTAACAAGGATTATATTATACGGCGCTACGATGCCCGGGATTATATACGCCATATAGTTTTCCGTCAGGCCCAGCATAACCATGTTCATGTACCAGGGGATAAGACCTGCGTTGAAATACATCGTTATGACGAGGTAGCGATACCAGAAACTCCGTTTCCAAAGTTTCTTTTTTGTCACGAGATAACCCGCCAGGGCGCTGGCAGCCACCATCAGCGCAGTTCCTATGATCGTCCTCGAAACGGTCACGATGAATGCGCTGCCGAGGTCGTTGACCTCTTTCAGTGCAATGTAGTTTGATATGTTTATCCCTATGGGATAGTATGTGATCGCGCCCTTCAGTACGAGGTCGTTGTCGGAAATGGTATTGATAAACAGGTAGTAAAACGGGAAGATGCACAGCAGCATGAAAATCGTGAACACCGTAACGTTTATCACATCGAATGCGACTTCCCCCGGACTTCTGCGGAATCCGGAACGACGGGCGCTTTTAAGTTTGAACTCCGTTGAGTTGTTCATCCTGCACCTCCTAAATTATCCCTTCGCCGCGTACCGACTTGGACACCCTGTTCGCGAACATCAGCAGAGCGATGCTTACCAATGACTTTGTCATTCCGATAACGGTCGAAAGCGGGATCCTTCCGCCGGTAATACCAATGTTGTAAACATACAGGTCGAGGACTTCTATCACGTCCTTGTTATTCGCGTTCTGGAACATCAGGTATTGCTCCAGGCCATTGCTGAGAGCTCCCGCTATCGTGAGCAGCAGAAGCACAAGGTACGTCGGCATGAGGCCTGGCACAGTGATATGCCGGATCCTCTGGAAACGGCCGGCGCCGTCGATTTTCGCCGCTTCATACAGTTCCTGGTCGATACCTGCTATCGCAGCAATATAAACGATGGCGCTCCAGCCAAGGCTTTTCCAGATGCCCCACAGGAGCATTTTCAGCCATGTATGTTCCGAACTCATCAGCCAGTTGATATTACGGTTGGCGTTGAAAAGATCAAGGAATGAATTCAAAAAGCCTTCCGTACTGAAAATAGCGAGAGCGATCGCATATACCAGCACCCAGCTTATAAAGTTCGGAATGGTCGTCACCGTCTGGACTACGCGTTTGAACCGGTTGCTCCTGATTTCATTGAGGAAGATCGCAAATGCCATAGGCACCCAGCTTGTCAGTATGCCAAGCCCGCTCATCGCCAGGGTATTGCGCAGGACTCTCAATATATCGTTGACCGTCGCCTGATTCCGGAACAGTATCGTAAACCATTTGAACCCCACGAAATTCTCGCGGCTCAATGTACCCCCTGCCTCGTAGTCGAAGAATGAATAGCGCCATCCGTACAGGGGCAGGTATAAAAAGACGAACGCCAGGATTATTATAGGCAGCAGCATGAGGAAGAGGGTATATTTCTCGGGCATCTCCATTTTTTCTTCCTTCTCGAGCCGCCGCTCGGACACGAGTATTATAAGGCTGACCAGGAGCAAAACGGCCGCAAGGCCTGCATAGATATAGAAAACAGAAGGAAACACTACCTGTGCCCGCCGCGCGCCCCTGGATGCCTGGAGTTCCAGGTAAGACTTATATATACCGCACAGACCGGCTGATACCAGGACGGCTCCTGCCAGGGGGAACCAGATCCCGCGCGACCTCATGCGGTTGTTGCCAAGCGACATACATCCTCCGATCCCGCAAAGGATCGCACCGACAATTATGACAACCGATGCGGCGCTCAACAATACGAACGTCGATTTATTGACCGCGCCCTGCCTGAACATGGCGTTGAACCTTGTGGTAAGGTTTGAAAACGAAAACCCCGTCGTGAACAATGAAATATTTTTGTTTATCAGATTCGAAATGCGTGCCGGGTTGAGCCCGGGAAAAAACATGCACAGGCATAAAATCAGTGAACTTATGCGAAGGATGCCATGCAGTATCGTCGACGGTTTTAAAGTCTTGACCTCTTTTGCGGTATTAAGTTCGTTCGGTTGTATCGCCGTGTTATTCATATCATTTATTCTCCTTAAACGATAAAGCCTGGATCATATATCGTAAAGGCGGCTTGCATAAGGGATCCGCAGGTGCGGCCCCTGTTCGGGGACCGCACCCTCCCTTTCGGCGTCAGACTTTCTTCTTCCTTGCCTTCATGTATATTCCAAGTGATGTTACTGCACAGCCCAGTACATACATGAGTTCGCCCGGCACTCCGCCTGCCTTCGGAAGACCGGAAGCTGAAGCGCCGGCTGATCCGGCATCCTTGCTCAGGCCGGAAACCGTAAATGTGATAGTGACGCTCTTTGTCGGCATCTTGTATGAAATGGCTTCCGTTCCGGTCGAAGTGTATTCATTGAGTATATCGATCTGGACATAATCGCCGTCGGTATTGACCGTGAATGCTGTCTGGGCTTTTCCGCCGTCTATCGACGTCTTAACGTCACTGATCGTTACATATCCTTTATCAACAAGAACACTGGGTATATCGGTGGACACATAGAGCATACGGATCGTCTGGTCAGAACCCAGACCCATGGGGCCGAGATCGACGCCTACCGTATACGTACCGTTGCCTGTGACAGCAGCGTCCTTCAGTGTTCCGCCATAGTCGACAGCGTTGTTGTCACTGTCCCAGCCGGTCAGGTGTGTGAAGTAGTCTGTCTCTTTTCCGTAATTCTTCTCATTCCAGGCGTTACGGAAAATGTATGACTCTGTCTGGATGCCGAAGTAAGCGTTATAATCCGCTGCCAGTGCGGCATCTATGTCGATATCCGCATCTTTTTCCTTCTTCGGTCTTTCACCGCGGATGAATGCGAACTCGATCTCAAGGGTCTCCACATTGGCAAAGGCTGCCGGGTCGACTATTTTCCAGCTTGCATCGTCCAGTTTCTTGTCGTAGGAACGTGCATTGTCCGGAAGCGCGGTTTCCCATTCGTTATAAATGTTCATGCGGGTTTCTTTGCCGTTGTCCGAACTTGTATAGCCTTTCGTGAACTCGATCTCCCTGCCGTTGACCTTGATCGACTCGATCTTTATGAACCAGCCGGGATGCGAGATTTCAGCGTCCTTTATTCCGACTGCAGTAAATGCAAGGCCGGATGCCGCTTTGTCTTCCGTGCTTCTGAAATCAAGAGCTACCTTGTAATGTCCGGGGTCTGTCACTTTTGCATTGGTCGGAATGATTGCAGTTTCAGTGCCATCATTGAAGTATGTACTTTTCCATGCTGTATCGGCATACATGATGTATGCTTCAGCAGACGGCTGTACAAAATCAAAAGTTACCTCGACCGTTTCAACGGAAGCGAATGCATCTTTGTCGACGATTATCCAGTTGGCATCGTCAACTTTGCCGTCGTAGGACCTTGCATCATCGGGAAGATTGGCTACCCATTCGTTATATATGTTCATACGGGTAACAATTTTATCGTCAGAACTTGTATATCCCTTTTTGAGGCTTATTGACTTGCCATTGACCTTGATGTCTTTGATCTTTATGAAGTAGCCCGGGAAAGATCTTTCACCGGTTTTTATCCCGAGTGCGGTGAAAGCAAGGCCGGATGCCTTTTTGTCCGCTGTCTGCGTGAAATCGAGACTTACGGTATATGTACCGGATCCGGTGATCGTCGCATCTTTCGCAACTACGCCTGTATCTACCGGGTCGCCCCAGTACTGGTACGTCCAGGTCGAATCGGCATACATAAGGTATGCGACATCCTGAGGCGCATGCAGTTTAAAGGATACCTCGATGGTCCTGACTGAAGCAAACGCATCCTTGGATACGATAACAGCCGAAGCATCGGAAATGTTATTGTCAAAGCTCCTTGCGTCGTATGGAAGTTCCGATACCCATTCGTTGTAAATATTCATGCGGGTCGTTATTCCGTCGTCCGAGCTTGTATAGCCTTTTGTGAATTCGATATCTTCTCCGTTGATCTTAATTGACGTAAGTTCGATCGTATAGTAGGGGAACGCAAGTTCACCATTCTGGATGCCGAGTGCTGTAAACGCTATACCGCTTGCCACGCCCGCTTCCGTTCCTGTAAAATCAAGGCCGACCGTGTATTCACCCGGTCCGGTGATGTCTGCTTTAGCCGCCTTGACACTGCTGTCGTCTGTGCCCCAGTACTGGTTCGTCCAACTGGCATCAGCATACATCAGGTACGCGAAAGTGCTGTTTTCGCTCGTATCTGCCATGGAAGGTACCGTCGCGATGCAGACCATCAGAACCAATACCAGCATTAGTGAAATTAGCTTCGTCTTCATTATATTACTCCTTTCACTTAATATTTGGTGGTAGTATGACAGGATACCCGTCCGCGGCTTCGGAAAGTAAAACGGCACTTCCTTCTGCAGTAAAACACATCCTGCAGATACTGCCTTACAGTACGAATGTCGTCCTCCCTGCCAACGAGGGAAGCCCCGTCTTATTCTCTATCTCAACCGCCGACGCGGTCCCGTTCAGATAATTATTTGCTGTGTCCTTCGATCCGCATTATATTGCCCGGCAGGCAGTTGATTACCCGGCTGTCCGTTCTGCCGGTCGGTCGCTCATCCGGCTGTCCATTCAGTCTTAAAGCCGGCGGGCCATTCGGCCAGCCGGTCGCCCGCTTCGTCCGCCCAGTCATCCAGCCGGCCGGCCATTTCTGTATCAGCCGATTCGCCTGACGGAATTTCCCGGCTGCAGCGATCCTTTTACAATAACCTGCTCCTCGTGTTTTTTCATCGGCCCTTCGATCTGTTCTATCAGCTTTATTACTGCCTGTTTCCCTATCATATGGGCATCCTGGCGATATGTGGCAAGCTGCGGCCGCAGATGTATTGAAAGATTGATGCCGTCGAATCCGACAGCACTTATGTCATCCGGAACGGAGAGGCCGTGTTTCTCGAAGATTCTCAGCCCTCCAAGATACGAGTAATCATCAGGGTAAATGATACATGTCGGAGGCTCCGGAAGGGATAAAAGCATTTCCGTTGCTTCGGCGCTTGCCTCCGGGTCGTGGTATTTTCCACTGACTATATATTCTTCAGGCGTCCGGATGCCCAGTTCCATACAGCCCTTGTAGAATCCGGCGATACGTTTCTGCGTAATGAAACCGTTCTCCTGGCCGTGGATGAAAGCTATCTTCCGGTGTCCCCTGCTGACGACAAAATGTATTATTTCGACCATGCTCTCCACATTATCCGTCATGACCGATACACACCCGGAAAAAACATGGTCCAGTACAACGATAGGCAAATCACTGGCTGCAAGTTCGACGACGTCAGGATCCTCGAACCGTGCCTCCATGATTATGACGCCGTCACAGTTCCGGTAGGCAGAATGGCTGTAAAAGCTCATTTTCGAACTGCCTACGCGGTCGCTGATGAACATTATGTCATATCCCAGGTCTGTTGCAGTGTTGCGGATGCTGTTAAGAACATTTGCAAAGTATTCATGGTTTATCTGATCGGCAAACAAAACGCCTATAAGGTATGACCGTTTAGTCTTGAGAGAACGTGCGGCTGCGTTCGGGCGATATCCCAGATCACGCGCCACCTGTCTGATACGCTCTGCCGTTGCCGGATTGACGTCCGGTTGGCCATTCATTGCTTTCGACACTGTAGAAACCGATAGACCGCATATCTGCGATATCTGTTTTAGCGTTACCAAGGTAAGCCTCCGTGTCCGAAATCGTTTTCGTAATATTATAATAAATTGTTATAAGTGCGATTGTCAACCCCAAGTTAAGCGCCATATTCAATAAAATTTCACCTTATTCGAAACGTTTTCGAAATATATGGCCTTATCTCCCATTTTCTGTTATAATTTTGATTGAAAAGAAATCCCCATCGACATACAGATCAACGGCCGGTCGTGCAAGCTCGCCGGAAAGCCATACACGGCCTCAGATGACGGCATATGCACACGCGTCAACCTCTACAACGAATGGGTCCCGGAAGTCCCCGGCGGGACATGCACCGCCGACGGAAGCGCCATGGGGGCATCGGCCATGCTGCTCGATCCCAAAGACTACCCGGAAATAAGGACCATGTCCGTCACATTCAGATTTGTCCGGCACAGCAGCCTGCCTCAATGAACCCACGTTCCATAACAGCCGCATAGAAAAGCAAAAACCCTGAAGATTCTGATTCTTCAGGGGTTTTTATATTACGGAGCAATCTTGCAGGGTTTTTGCCATAGTCACAGTGGTCCTTGCCGGACTTAAGCCAAGATCAGAGTAATTTCACCGGACTGCCGGAAACCTTAATATATAACGTTCCAATGACAATTGCAATGACCTTTTGGCCGTAAAACAAGGCCATATTTATTACTCGGCCGGGTTTTCACACACCCCGACAAACAGCATGCTGCCGTCAGATGCGGTGATATAGTAGATAAAAGGGCGGTCAAGGATCATTTCCGCACGGCCTTCCGGCAGCGCAGATCCTGCATAGTTGATCTGGGTAAATGCAGATGCCTCAACACCATCTTCATCAATTGCTATGTGGGTTTCCTGGAGCACGCCGGTGATATACGCCATGTGGTCCGTAATTCCGCTGAAGTCTGCGTCAGGCAGGAAGGCAGAGGTTACCCCAAGGCTTTCGAGGGCATCGGTCAATGCGAGTCTTGAGCCAAAGCTGAACTTGGGTATTTTCCACACCACTTCCCCACAGAATGATTCTCCTCCTTCGAAAGTCTCCTTCATTCGATCCGGTGATGCAAGCAGATCATATGGGGAAACGCCTTCGTCAGGCAGTATGAATGCCATATGGTTTCCATTTTTCAGCGACATGCCGGACCTGGTGAAACCCTCTCCCCTGCTGAACCCGGTTGATGGATTAGTTTTATTCATAAAATCGACTTCCACCTCATCACCATTCGAGAGATAAAACGTATCTTTTGCAGTTTTGCTCTTGTTAAAACGGTCGATCCATTGATCGTAAAAATAAACCGTGTTCAGTATTGACAGGATTTGCTCAGGATCTGTTTCAATAGTCGGCGATAGTGTTCCGTTGGTGTTGGCCGATACCCAGTCGGCCATAGCCTTTCCCGTTTCTTTTGCAGAAAAATCGACACTGTGGCAGCTTGCGTAAAAGTTCTCTGCTGCGCTTTTTACAAAACTCTCTTTGAATAAAACCGGTTCGCCATTCATATCATCATCGAGCCAGATCGAGTTTGCGATTATAAGCTTTCCGATTTTATTATCCCTGTAAACCCTTCTGTAGAAGTTGCCGCACTGCTCCGTAAGCACCTGGGGATCGGAAACGCCCAACAGGGCAAGCAGCTGATCCCTCGTATCACTGCCTGCGCCCGTAGCTGCGACAGACAGGGCATAATATAACGACAGCGGTGAATAGTTGATATTTTCGCCTTTGTCTACAAGCACAAGGGCCCCTGTTTTATACGAAAAGTCATCAAGGGCTTTTAAAAAGCTGTCATCAACAGGGTTTTGCTCCATGATGGTTATCCTCGAATCTACGTCATCGAATGCATAAGCTTTCGGATAGATAACATCCAGGACAGGTCCCGAATCCTGATTCCCGATTCCGGCAATCAATACTATAATACCCAAGCTAATCAGCGCCAATGCGCAAACCGCAGCAACCACACGTTTTCGCCGCATATTGCTTTTCTCCATAGGTTTTTCATCCTTTACATCATTCACAAATTTATCGGGAATATCCCCTGCAGAATCAAATCCCTTCTTTTTACACATAACAGATTTCCTCCTTTTCAGGCCGTTTTTCAGGGCTTTGCCGCAAAAAGCACATTCTCCAGTACGTTTTTCCGCCCATTCTCCATATTGAAGAATTATCGCCCGGTACAGTTCTGTAGCCTGGCTGCCCTTCATGTATCCTCTGGCCGTTATATTACCTTTATAGACGTAAGTAAAGTATAAATATTTCCCTGTTACCAACTTTTCATAAACATATTATTACATATCAGGCGCAACTTAAGGGGACAGTTCTGCATTTTTTCATGGCCTGGCCCGGGGACAGTCCTTCATCACACATAGGTTAACAATGGGACAGTTCTGCTTTTCAGTACTCAGTCCGTCCGGGGGACCGCCTGATCGTCTCATGCCTCTTGTCACTGAGGGCAAGTTCGGCCCTGTTTTTAGCCGGGGCCTTGACCCATGGCGCGTTGAAAATAATGAGGTCATACTTTGCATCCGATACGGGACTGAACAGGTCGCCGGCTTCTTCGTTCCGCCGAAAATCCAGATAACTCAACCGGGTTTGTGTTAAAATAAGACAGGAGGGATTTGGATGGGCAAATACGGAATAGTACTTACAACATTCGAAAGTGAGCAGCAGGCAAAGCCTGTAATAGATGGAATTCTCAACTGCAAACTGGCAGCATGCGTACAGGAGATAAAAATAAAAAGCCATTATACCTGGAAAAACGAACTGCATCATGATGATGAGATCCTGGTGATGTTCAAAACCAGGAAGGAGTTGTATCCAGAGTTGGAAAAGAAGCTTTTGGAAATACATCCATATGAAACACCGGAAATTTTGCTAATAGATGCAGAAAAGGGAAGCGCGGCTTACCTGTCATGGATAGATGAGCAAACGCACATGGATTGATTGCCGGCTAGTGCGGCCTGGTCCCACCGGACCCGAAAAATCAAAAAAGATCATATATATTACCTGGTTACTGGTCCCCATTGCCCGTTTTATCACGGCCAGGCCCGGCATGAGCAGGACAGACAATACCGGCTGCAATACTGATGATATCGAATTTCCTGTAAGACACGTTATAGTAGGGTATAAAAATGCTGGCAATGGAGCAAAATAATATCCCGATATTCGACAGGGAATCGATTATATGCAATATCCACTTCGTTTTTGCTCCCCGCTGCGCAAATGCGAAATTTTATTGATTAAACTCCGGTTGGTTTTCTCTGCGCACTGGCCATCAGCAACAACCTTTCTTACCTGATTACATTTTAATGCGTCAGGCAACTTTTCGCAATGCCCGTTTGACAGCATCGCGTACGGGGAAAAATCGAAACAGGACGGCCAAACTTGACCGTCCTGTTCATGGTCGGAGTGACAGGATTCGAACCTGCGGCATCTTGGTCCCAAACCAAGCGCGCTACCAGCTGCGCTACACCCCGTCAGACCGCGCATCCGTACTGAACGATACTTCGGAACGTACCTGCGGATGGCGAATATATTTTACTATACGCCGGCCAAATAATCAATGGTCTTGTGCTGCCAGCAACCCGACATTATATTCCGTGCATCGCGATGTCCCATACACCCGCCGGTGCTTCGCATCCAGCAGCACACCATCCGGGCCGTCGATAATCATTAGCAATCCCTGCATGTTTTAACCGTTTTGAAAGATATTTGTAACAGTAACATAACTTGCCCCCTGTGCTCCTCTGCCTTATAATTTAATCATGGGGATGAAAGAAGATCTTGCTATGGCAGCGGGAAAAAGAAACTTTGAGAAGCGCGGGCTGAAACGGATACTTGGGCAGACGAGGCGTGCTATCCAGGATTACGACATGATCCATGAAGGCGACAGGATAGCTGTCGGCGTCTCGGGCGGAAAAGATTCGCTGACACTGCTTATTGCACTCAGGAAGCTTATGGACTTCTATCCTGCCAGGTTCGAAATTAAAGCGGTCACACTGTCCATGGGGATCGGTGAGCCGGACTATTCGCCCGTACGGC
>ENA-UPSB01001180-UPSB01001180.1-bioreactor-metagenome-genome-assembly--contig:-NODE-1180-length-32764-cov-363.815402_pt1 | contig 32764 bp, 30 predicted proteins | sample MGYA00238182_ERZ773286 | MGnify/ENA primary metagenome ERZ773286 (study PRJEB29026, sample SAMN07631240) | bioreactor metagenome | isolation source: Switchgrass digestor | place: USA: Dartmouth...
TGGTGGGCAGGGGCAGAATCGAACTGCCGACACACGGATTTTCAGTCCGTTGCTCTACCGACTGAGCTACCTGCCCATTCTACTGTATCTGGAATAAAAAAGAGGATGGTGGGCGCTGCAGGACTTGAACCTACGACCTTCTGCTTGTAAGGCAGACGCTCTCCCACTGAGCTAAGCGCCCGTCAACACACGGTAACTCATTAAAAACTGGCGCCCCCAACCAGATTTGAACTGGTGTCTTTGGCGTGAAAGGCCAATGTCCTAGACCGCTAGACGATGGGGGCTTGCTAGGCTAATTGTTTAGCCTGAAATATATTACCATAAAAATTGCATTATGTCAAGCTGTTATCTTTAATTTTTGCAAATTTTCTTGCAACATTTGTAATATCTCCTGCTCCTACAAAAAGTAGAATTGCATTTTGCTCTTCTAACAAATCAGAGAATATAGCTTCTTCAGCATTATAAAATTGTGAGGGTGTATTCTGAGCTTTTAAGAGTTCTACAATAGTTCTTTCATCAACTCCATTTAGTGGTTCTTCAAAAGCAGAATAAAGCCTATAAACATAAACTTTGTCAGAATTTTTTAATACCTCCACAAAATCATTCAAATGGAAATATAGTCTAGAAAATCTATGAGGTTGAAATATAGTAATAATTTTTTTGCCTGGAAAATATTCTTTGGTCGCTTTTATTGTAGCAAGTATTTCGTCTGGTGTATGAGCATAATCATCTATTATACAGATATCATCATTTTTGAATATAATATTGAAGCGTCTATCAACGGAAATATAATTGTACAAAGAATCTCTTATACTTTGAAAATCTATTCCAAATTCTAAAGCCAATGCACATGAAGCTAAAGCATCATAAGCATAGTGTAAACCAGGTAACTTTAATGTAATTTTTCCGAATAGTTTATCCTTTTTGTATACCTCAAATTCCTGAATTTTTTCGTTTTGGACCCTATTTTTAAGTATATAATCAGAATCATTTCTTAATCCAAAGTAGAGAACGTTTTTTCCAACGAGATTCCAAGAAGAGAGAACAGGATCATCTTTACAAAGGAAAATGAGTCTCCTTGTATTATTAATGAATTGAAAAATAGAGTATTCTAAATTTTTAAATTTGTTATCATAGTGTTCTAAATGGTCTGGTCTTAGATTGGTGACGATTGAATAATCAGTGCATGTGTCTTTTATGAATCCATCACTTTCATCAACTTCTGCGATTATTAGATCGTTACCATACCTAAAATTTCCGTCTTCCAAGGAGGAATGTATTCCCCCTAAAAAAACTGTGGGGTCTTTCTTTGCATCTTTAAAGATTTGAGACAACATTGCTGTAGTAGTTGTTTTTCCATCTGTACCAGTAATCCCAATAGATCTATGATTTTTGAGTATTTCATTCAATAATTGCATTCGGTAAATTACCTTTATGTTTCGTTTTTTTGCCTCCATGATTTCAGGGTTACTGTCTTTTACAGCGGTGGATCTAACTAAAATGTCCACATCTGGAAGTGAATAATTTTGTTCCAATTTAACTTTTATACCTTTTCTTAGAAGATATTCAACTCTTTCGTTTATCTCATTATTTGAACCACAAACATTTTCAACTCCAGAAACGTAATATTTGTAGAGCGCTAATGAACTCATTCCTATTCCGCCAATACCAGAAAAATAATATCTCATATATTCCTCCTGATGAATTCAAGGTAATTCATATTAGTTTTTAGTCTACCAGATTAAGTAACTAGAAATTGTTAAATTTTTTTATTTCTTCAATATTATTGATAATAATTTCTATTGCTTGATTATGTTTTGGAACATATTCATAATTTTGTGATTTAATTTTTATAGAATTAATGAAGTTGATTAATTTGGTTAAATCAATATTTTGATCATCAAAAACCTCAGCTTTGCCTAGCTTTTGTAATGATAGAGCATTCTTGAATTGATGGTTTTCTGCAGCTCCCTTCCAGGGAATTAAAGCAGCTTGTAAGTCATAAAATAAAATTTCAGCGATTGTTGTTGCACCCGCTCTGCAGACAACACCATCACATACCGCCATTATTTTATATAGATCGTTTATGTAGTCGAAAGTATGCACATTTTCAAATTTAGAAAATTTATCGGGATTTTTTGTTATGTGAATATAGTTTGTAGATTTATCCTGTAAATAAACCCTATACATTATATCATCTATTTCTTCAGAACTCAAACTTCCTCCAAAAACCAAAATACACCTTTTATTTAAATTATTTATCCCAAATTTTTTAAGGTATTCTCTTGTGAGCTTTTCATCAGGAGTTCTGACGGGGTTTCCTGATAGTATACATTTTTCGTTTATTAAAGTTTCTTCAAAACTTACAAATACTTTTTTGGCATATTTCGTGAGGAATTTATTTGAGATTCCCATTATAGAATTTTGTTCATGAAGATAAAAAGGTATCTTTTCTTTTGTTAAAGCCAATCCAACAGGAACAGTAACGTAACCTCCTGTAAGAAATGCGAAATCAGGATTAAAAGTTTTTATTATTTTTCTAACCTTTTGGGTATCTTTAAGAACTGCAAACATTCTGGTAATATTTTTAGGGTTATATATAGGTCTTTCAAGACCTTTGGTATCTAATGTATACATTTTTGCTTTAGGAAAATCTTTTGCTAAGTTATGTTCTTCAATTCTTCCTTTAGTAGCAAAGTAGATGATATCCAAGTTTTGGTAGTTTGTATCAAGATATTTTAGTAATGCTAAGGCAGGATAGTAATGTCCACCAGTGCCTCCTCCACAAAAAACTACTTTAAGTTTATTATTGTTCGTCATTTTCCTCTCCAATCTTTCTTATATCAGAATTATTATATATCAATCCTAATGCCCAACCTATAGCTGTAAGCGTTACTATCATAGAAGAGTTTCCATAACTCATTAGCGGCAAAGTGACCCCAGTTACAGGCATCCATGGGATACCTAATCCAACAAGGGTATTTATCATAACTTGAATAAAAATCCAAGAAGCAGTCGCTCCGCAAAAAATAAAGGTAGTTCTATCTTTGGTTAAGTATGCCATGTAAACAAGCTCATAGCATAAAAAAAGAAATAAAGTGACTACTATTGCTATTCCAATTTTTCCCCATTCCTCACCAATTACTGCAATTATAAAGTCGCTGTATGACTCAGGAACATAATATTTTTCTTCTCCTGCAAAAGGTCCTTTTCCAGATAGTCCACCTCCTGTAATTGCATCTCTAGCTCTTTGAGATTGGAAAGGATCTTCTTGTGTTAATCTTGATATTTGATAAGATTGAAGAAATCTGTCTTGAAATATGAAAATTGTAATTCCTATAACTAACATAAATATTATGAAAAAAATCATTACACTTTTATCTTCGATACCTAAAAACATTGTAATTAACGATATAACTAGTATTAATAAGGTAGTGCTTAAATCAGGTTCTAAAAAAATAAGAAAAATGCTTAATAAGCATAAAATTAAGGGAATTAGAACGTTAGTAATTATATTTTTTTTGTTTTTTAGCTTTGAATAATAAAAAGCTAAAAAAGCCGGTAAAATGAGTTTTGCCAGTTCAGAGGGCTGAAATTGAAATGGTCCAAAGTTCATCCACCTTGTAACTCCAGCGATAGGAGGAGCAAACAAAACAATCCCCAAAAAAGTATTTAAAAAAATATAAAAAGCCAACATGATTAATGTATTGTTTATGAATAAATTTCCAAACAAAAAAGCTCCTACAGCCCCAATAAATCCGATTATTAAACCTATAATGTATGTCTTAAATTTTTGTTCAGGATTTATATCTTTTATATTTTGAATAGCAAATAATGAGCTATAAACAAACATTATGCCTACAAACAATGTGATTCCTAAAATGATGAAGAAGAAAAGAAAATTTGTTTTTATGTTTTCTTTAGAAGCTCTCATGATATTGTTTCCTCAAATTACTTACTAAGTAGTCAAAATGCATGCCTCTTTCTTCAAAGTTGTTATAAAGATCAAAACTTGCACCAGCTGGAGAAAAGACTATGTTGTCATTAGGTTCCCATAATTCTTGTAAATATAAAAACACATCTTCTAAATTATCTTTAAAGATAAATTTACCGTCTAATTGATATTTTATTATTTCATCCTTCATTTTTCCAAACACAAAAACTGCCTTTGCATATTGTTGTAATTCGTTTAGTAGAGATGTCAAATCTTCATTCTTTGGAATGCCTCCTAGTATAGCAATATATTGTTTCCCTCTAAAACTTTTGTATGCATTATACGCCGAATGAGCATTTGTTGCTTTAGAATCATTATAAAACTTTATTTTGTTTATTTCATCTACAAATTCAAGTCTATATTTTAAAGGTCTAAAAGAAGACACTGCTTCAGAAATAAGGTTTTCTGGTATACCTAAATTCAAGGTTGTAACTACAGCTGCTATTAAATCCTCTTTTAGAATATCAAGCAAAAAAATATCATTTTCAATTCTTACCTTTTTATCTTTATAAATAACATATTTCCCATCAAACATATCTTTCGAAAAAAACAGGAATCTGTTTTCATCGAAATTGTTCTGAACGGTTAAATTAATTTTTGCATCCTCGTTAACTATAGCTATTCCCCCATTATTCACGGATCTTATAAGTAATTTTTCTTTAGTAGAATAATAATCCTTAAGATCTTGATGCCAATTAAGATGATCAGGGGCTAAATTGATTAATACAGAAATCTCAGGAGCAAAAAGCTTTGACCAGAATATTTGGAATGAACTTACTTCGACAACGTAGTTTTGTAAATCGTCTTGTGCGTTTATTAAAGGTATTCCAAGATTGCCTCCAATGAATGTTAAAGGTTCATAGTGTTTTAATATGTGACCTATCAAACTTGTAGTGGTCGATTTTCCGTCAGTACCAGTAATAGCTATAAATATTGATTTTTTGTTGACTTTTTTTATTGATTTCCAAGCATATTCAACCTCTGTTGTATAATTAATATTGTTATCAAAGATAATTTTAGCGGCATCACTTTGAGGGGATATTCCTGGACTAACTATGGCTAAATCGCAATTTTTTAATAGATCGCCATGTTCTATTTCATATTTAATATTATTAGCCTCGAAAAATATTTTCTCTTCTTTACTAAAGTCCCTATTTTGACTAACAAATATCTCATCCTTGCTATTTTTAATTTTATTTAATAGATCTTTATTACTTATCCCGTAGCCAACTAAGCATATTTTCATAATAACCCTCCTAAAGCTATAAATCCAACCAAAAAATTAACTAGCCAAAATATCATTACAACTCGCTCTTCACTCCATTTTTTTAATTCGAAATGATGATGAATAGGAGCCATTAAAAATACACGCTTTTTCCTGAGTTTAAAGCTACCAACTTGAATTATAACGCTAAACATTTCTAAAATAAATATAAAACATGTGAATAATGTAAATAGTTCAATGGAACTATAAAGGGCTAAGCATCCCAATAATCCACCCAAAGCGAGAGAACCAGTATCACCCATAAAAATTTTTGCGGGTTTAATGTTAAAAAATAAATAAGCAATTACTGGTAAAATAAGTATTGATGTACTTTCAAAGTTTAACCCAGCAACTATGGCAGTAAAGAAAGCAGATATAATGTATATTCCACCTGCTAGTCCATCCAAACCATCTGTTAAGTTCGTAGCATTTGTCATACCTGTCAGGTACAAAACTCCCCATACCGGATAAAAATATTTTAAATCTATAATATTTCTAGAAAAAGGTATTTTTAAATGAGTGTGATAATTAAATTTATATATTAAAATAACTATAAATGCAGAAAATAAAAGTTGGAGACCTAGTTTTTGGATAACATTTAATCCCGTCGCATTTTTCTTTTTTATGCTTGAATAGTCATCTATAAAACCTACTAATCCAAAGAGAATAATCGAAATTGCCATTAGTAAAAAAAGAAAGTCATTTGTTAGAAAAAAAGTGACGAGTAATAGCAAAAACATTGCGATTACAAATAGTAATCCACCCATCGTTGGGGTTCCCTGTTTGTAGTTATGAAGGTCCGGGCCTTCTGGTCTGATATACTGTCCAAACTGTTTTTTCTTAAGCCAATTGATGTAAATAGGATATAAAAATATTAAAAGACCAAAAGCACAAACGGATAGTAAAAATAGTGTATAATTCATATTTCCTCCTTTAGTAATTCTATCGTACAGTCTTTAAAAACTATGAAACAAAGATTCCTTCGACGGAAAGGGCTCCACCCTGTGTCCATTATAAATTCAAAAACAGTAATTAACAATTACAACTTTTCGGTTCTTGACCCAATGGTGGGGAAAGACTCCACCTTGTACCCACTCAAATTAACTTATTTGACGCATTGAGACAAATTAAAGGAAACGTTCTCAAAACTGTCTCAATAAATAATAAAAATCTTTTTTAGATATAAAATTAGAGATTATTTTTTAAATACTCATAAATTCCAGTAGAATTAGAGGCTTTTATGTATATTAAACCTTCTTTTATTTCTGATATTATTTTTGTGATATCGTCTAAACTTTCAAATTTTATAATCTTATCTTGATTTTGCAATAAATAATTTAATTTATTATCAGGGTCATATATATAAATTTCATCAAAAATCTCTTTTGCTTCACTCAAAACTTTCTCATGGTAATATTTTGAATATTCGCCTAATTCTTTCATTTCTCCCATTACTAATATTTTTGGATAAAAATCTATTTGAGAGATACTTTTAAATGCACTATTAAAAGAATCATAAGAAGCATTATAAGAATCATTTATCACCAGGGTATTTTCTCTAGTTATTGTTTGAAAGCGTCCCTCTGGTATATCAATATTACATATGATAAAAGGATCTAAAGGTAGTTCTATATATGTTAAAAATAACAATGTAGAAAGTAAATCAAGAATTTGCCCTTCACTCCAATATTTGTTTAAAGTAAGCATAAGATGATTACCTAGTATTTTTGCATAAAAAGTTGTGGTGTAGTTTAAATTATATTCATAACCTTCCAAAACTGCATCATTTGATTTTTTTAATCCAAAAGATAAAGTTTTCAATCTTTTTGGTGCAAGTTCTTTTAATATAGGATAATCTCCATTTAATATTAAAAGACCTTTGTTCATGTTGTTGGTAATTTTCATTTTTTCTTGGGCGACATTTTCAATGGTTTCCAAAAACTCTAAATGGGATGGACCAACATTTGTTATGAAAGCAACATCAAGTTTGTAAAAACGAGTAACAAAATCAAGGTCTCCTTTTTGTTTAAGACCAATTTCAATTATTGATACATCTTCGTTTGAATATTGATTTAAAATAGAAAGAGGGATTCCTATCTCTGTATTCATATTTAACTCATTCCTAAAAGTTGTAAAAAATGGCGATAGCAAATGATATAAACACTCTTTTGTTGTAGTCTTTCCTGTAGAACCAGTGATACCTATTTTGATTTTTGAATTATTATTGACAATCTTGGAGGATGAAATTAACATTTCTTCTAATACATTATCAACTTTAATTATTTTATTGTTTGGTAGATTGTTAACAAAACTTGGATTGTCAATGACAACAAAATCTGCGCCATTCTTCAAAGCGTCTTCTATAAAAAAGTGTCCATCAGTGTTTTCACCTTTTAAGCACAAAAAAACTTCTCCACTTTTAATTTTTCTGGAGTCTATTTGGAATTTATATCCTTTCTTCTTTAACTCTTCAAGCATCTACCTTCTTAAGCCTCTCTTTATTGTTTCTATACATTTTGTTGCAACTTCATAATCGTTAAACTTAACTTTTTTGCCGTTTGCAAATAATTGAAATTGTTCATGTCCTCTTCCTGTTATAAGAACGATATCTCCTTTATTTGCAAAGCTTAAGGCTGCTTCGATTGCAGTTTTTCTATCAGGAATAACCAAAAATTGTTTGGTTTGATCGATACCCTCCAATACATCTTCTATTATTTTTTGAGGATCTTCGTCTTTTGGATCATCATTTGTAAGTATTATTACATCTGCTTTTTGACTTACTACCTCACCCATTATCTTCCTCTTACCTTGATCTGCGTTTCCACCGGCTCCAAAAACAATTATTATTCTACCGTCTGTTAAACTAGCAGCAGCAGATAATACTTGTTCTAACGCATCGGGTGTATGGGCAAAATCAATAACACAATTAAAACCAAGACTTTTACTAGATGGAACGAGTTGAAATCTACCAGGAATACCTTTAAAAGAAGATACAGCCTTAATTATTAGTTCGGTTTCTATACCCAACAGTTTTGCAATTATAAAAGCATTAACAATATTGTAGATATTGAATTTACCGACTAATGGTGAAACAATTTCAACAAATTCATTATCTATAGTTTTCATTGTAAATTTGACTTGATGTATATTTTGTTCGAAATTTTTGATAACATAATCTGCAGATTCATCGAATCCATAAGTAATTAATGCTTTGTTTGAGGAATAGAAATCTTTTTTATTTAGTTTGTCAATATTTATTATAATTTTTCCATTTTCTTTTAAGAAATTCATTAAAGATAGTTTAGTTTTTTTATAATCTTCAAAATTTTTATGATAATCTAAATGGTCTCTTGTTATATTGGTGTATGAAATGATATCAAACTTTAGCTTTTCAATTCTTCGTTGATCTATTGCGTGTGAAGAGACCTCAATATTAATAATCTTACTATTACTTTCGGAGCTTAATTTTAATAATTCTGCTATTTCTAAAATTCCAGGTGTTGTGTTACGAGGCTGTTTGATAATTTGATTGTTAATTTTTATTTCAACCGTACTTATTAGCGTTGAATTTAGACCACTTTCAGTTAAAATGTGATGCACTAACGAAACTGAGGTAGATTTACCATTGGTACCTGTAACACCGACGATAGAAAAGTCATCTATCGATATGTTATTAAGTGAATAAACCAAATCAGCAGTTGCTTTTTTAATATCTTTTACAATAATATAATTAATTAATTTATCTTTTGGTAATTTGTCTTCATTTTCAGCAATAATTAGGGATGCCCCATTCCCTAATGCATAATTAATATAGTCATGTCCATCAGCTTTATGTCCTTTGACCGCTATAAAAATATCGTTGTTTTTAACTTCAGAACTGTTGTCTTTTATTCCTTCAACAATTATTTCTTCTCCGTTTAAAGAAAAACTCTTTATATTTCCTTCTAATAACAACTTAAAATCATTAGCTTTGAGTTTCACATAATAACCTCCTTGATTTTGCAATTTTACTCACTTTAGAAATTCTAAAATTCTTATTGTATTTATGTTTTAGAATCGATTTTTTTACAAAATACCCCCTCATTTTTAAAGTCACTATCTTGATTTTTTAACTTTTTTGGTACTTGTACCAAATGCAGAGGGAGGGCTCCGCCCTGGACCCACTATAAATTTCAAAAACGATAATTAATAATTACAATCTTTTTTGGTACTTGTACCAAAGGCAGAGGGAGGGCTCCGCCTTGGACCCACTATAAATTAAAAATTTATTTATTATTTTTTCCGACAGAAAACACCAACTTCAATAGGTTAGGGATTAATGCTGGTTACCGCTACACTCAAAATCCTTTCTCATATTACAGAACACGGACTTGTGATATTTTGACAGGGTTGCTTATTTTGGACAACTTAATATAAGTTCCCAGTTTTTGTACTCCTTTAATAATACATTTTTGCCAGTCATAGAGTACTGTATCTCCTAGTTTATAAGGATATCTTCGTTTGCGGATACTTATTCGTCCTGGAGATACCTTTTTCTCACTGTATTTTCTCAAATTTTCAGTATTGAGATTTTTGTTTCTTGTTCTGCGACCACAATTTAATTCCTGCCCATTTACCTTTTCACCAGTACGTAAGTCGAAATATTTAGCGTCATAAAACTTCTGCAAACGACGGTTATTTCTTCTTACTTGTTGAACAGTGATATGGGTTCCGCAATTTATTTTATCACTTATAATCATATTTAACGTATATATCTTATATTTTATTTGTTAAAATATATTTTAAGTAAGTGGAATGAATTTTGTTCTAACTTTTTTTGAAATAAAAATTAAGTTGTCAAACTGTTTTTAAGATTCATAAAGGTTATAACAAAATATAATTTACAATATGGTAAACAAAAATATTTGATAATTTATTGAATAATTGTTATGATATATTTAGCACTCAAAAGTTAGGAGTGATAAAATGAACATACGGCTTCAAGAACGTCAAAAAGAAATACTGAAAAGTATTGTAGAAATATATATAAAAACCAATAAGCCTGTTAGTTCAGAGGATGTATTAAATAATTCAAATATAAAAGCTAGTAGTGCGACCATAAGAAACGATATGCAAAAGTTACAAAAATTAGGATACATTTATCAACAGCATTCAAGCGGTGGAAGAATTCCACTTGATCCAGCATTGAAAATCTATTTTGAGATGATTAAAGAGGCTTATGATGTAAAAGTAAATCACATCGAGTTACCAAAAAAATATAAATTTTATGATTTAAATCTTCTGTTTCAAAATTTAGCATTATTAATTTCTCAAGTTTTGGAAGGGTTAGTTATTTTTGAGTACCCTAATCCAAAATATGTATATATTACAAGAGTTACAGTAACCCCGCTTACAGAAGAAAACAGTGTGATTACTATATTAACTAATTTGGGATTAGCCATTTCAAGAACAGTAGAAATATATGGATTGCCAGTTTCTGAGGAACTTGAAAAGATACTTAACAATGCGTTAGTAGGAAAATCGTTTGAAAAAATTTTTTCCTTTTTATCTACCAAACAAATTGAAATAGAAGACCTAAGGATTACTAACTTTGTTGAAATATTGGAACATTTAACTGATGAATTTAAAAGAACCAGGTATATATCTGTTGGTTTAGAAAAAATCATTTCAAAATCTCAACCTGACTTAGAAACTATTGTAACTTTGGCAATTTTGGTTGAAAATGATAAAATAAAAGAGGAATTTTTTACACGTTTGGATTTCAGTCCTGATATAAAAGTTTTTTTCGGTAAAGATATTAACTCAAAAACTTTAAAGAATTTAGCTTTTTTTACTACAACTTATATATTAAATACAAATATATTAGGTAAAGTTTTATTTATTACAGAGAAATATTGTGACTATGAAAAAATTTATTTATTTTTAAAAGAATACATATCTCGATTGTCTGAAATTATATCAAAAAATTTTTAAATAAAATTATTTTAATATATAATTTAGAGCAATGACTAATTTTTACGTTATGTGTAGCTTGTTGTAAATAGACATTTTTAATTTTTGGCTTGTCCTCAATCTGCACTAATTGCATTAGTAAGATAATACACTAATTTAATTAATAACTTTTTTAACTTATTTAGAAGCTGTTACTAAAAATTTGTTCCGATGAATTATTTTTGAAAAAATTTGATTTGAATAATTCTGAATTTAAATTCCAAGATCTTTATTTGCGCATATGGTAAATAGTTTTAGGAGGTGTTTTTTTGATGGAAGATGAAAAAAAGCTTGTGGAAAGGAATTGTCAAGATAACAAAATGAATAATGAAGAGTCTAATAATGAAGTGACAAAGAATGTGGACTCATTAGATGAGAATATTGAATCATTGCAAAGAGAAATTCAAGAATTAAAAGAAAAGATCGAAAAGATAGAAGATGAAAGGGAAAAATATAAAAATTCCCTTTATAGATTAACTGCTAAGTTTGAACATTATAAAGAAATGGTTGAGAAGGAAAAAAGAAATATACAGTTTAGCACTAAAAAGGATATCGTTGAATCATTTCTGATACCTTTTGAAAAATTAAAAATTTCTATGCAATATAAAGATGATCCTGAATTTATTAAAGCAATTGAAATGATATATAAAGATATCATAAATGTTTTCAAAAATTTAAATTTAGAATTTATTACTCCACAGAGGGGTGAACAATTTGATCCATTTGAGCATGAAGTTGTGGAGAAATATGAAACTAACGAAGTTAACGAATATTGTATTTATGGTGTACAATCTATAGGATATAAATTAGAAGGAGAGGTAATCAAGCCTGCAAGGGTTATTGTTGCTATTAAACCAAAAGATATTACCGAAAAAGAGGGCAAGTCGCAGAATTTAGAGGAGGAAGAAGATAAAGAAGGTGATCAATAATTATGCCAGAAAGAAAGGATTACTATAAAATATTAGGTGTTGATAGAAATGCTACTCCGGATGAAATAAAACAAGCTTATAGACAAAAGGTTAAGGAGTGGCATCCAGATAGACATATTGAGGATAAAGATATAGCTGAAGAAAAATTTAAGGAGATTCAAGAAGCTTATGAAGTATTGAGTGATCCAGAAAAAAGAAAACTATATGATAGATTTGGGTTTGTCCCAGACGAAAGCACAACCTATGCAAACCAAAGGACTGGTGGAGGTTTTGAAGATGTGTTCAGAGATTTTTTTGGTGACGCAGGCAGTCCTTTTGGTGATTTTTTTGATATGTTTTTTGGTTCTGAACCTGGGAGATCTGGTTCTTCAACCAAAAAGAGACGTAGACAAGAAAGAGGAGAAGATATTCATGTTGTCATGAATTTGAGATTAGAAGAAATTTTGTATGATGTTAAAAAGATAGTAGAATACAATAGGTATGTTATTTGTGAAAGTTGTAAAGGAACTGGAGCAGAAAATGGAACAAATTTTGAGACATGTCCAAGATGTAATGGTGAAGGAATTATTAGAGAAGAGGTAAGAAGTTTCTTTGGTTCTTATGTTAGATCTTATACGTGTCCTACTTGTGACGGAGTAGGAGAGATAATAAATCGAAAATGTTCAAATTGTAATGGTACAGGAAAAATATTTAAAAAAGAAAATGTCGAAGTCAATATTCCGGCTGGTGTTTTAGATGGTTATACTATGAAAGTTAGAGGAAAAGGAAATGCTGTGAAAAATGGAGGCCCCTATGGTGATTTGATTGTTCAAGTCAGAGTTTTACCTCACGAAAAGTTTATTAGAAGAGGTTCTGATTTAGAAACAGAAGTGACAATTAATTACATTAAAGCAGTTTTAGGAGGAAAGATTAAGATTCCTACATTAGAAGGTGTTATTGAAGAAGAAATAAAAGAAGGAACAAACCCTGGAACTGTTATCAGAATAAAAAACTTAGGACTGCCCGAATTTGGAGGAGGACGAAGAGGGGATCTTTATGTTAAAATTAATGTGGAAATTAAAAAACCCTCAAGAAAGGAGAAAAAAATTTTACAACAGTTAGCTGAAGAAATGAATGTAGAATGAAACGGCTTGTTGGGGGGTGAGTATAAATAGAAGGAGATTATTCAAAATTTAAGAATAAATTTTTACTAAAAGATTTTCTTATTATTACAATAGGAGTAATCATTACAGCATTTGGATTAGTGTTGTTTATGATTCCATATAATATTATTGCAGGCGGCGTAAGCGGCCTCGCAATTATTTTTAACCATTTTTTTGGTTGGTGGGTAGGATTACAAATGCTCATTTATAATTTAATCTTATTTTATTTAAGTTTTAAACTTTTAGGGACAGGATTAGGGGTGAAAAGTGTTTATTCAGCTATTTTGCTATCTCTGTTTACTGATCTTCTTCAACAAGGTTTTAATATGGATCAACTTATTCCTAACCTTATTGAAAAGTCAGGTAGTTCATCTATAGAAATTACTTTACTTTCAGCCTTTTATGGAGGATTAATAACAGGTTTTGGAATGGGTCTAGTTATCTGGAAAGGATCTACAACAGGTGGAACAGATATAATCGCAATGATTTTGAATAAAGTGTTTTCAATTAGTGTTGGTACAGGTTTAATGATAACTGATACAATTATTACTGCATCTTCAATATTTATAAATCCATTACTCCCAATGTATGGAGTGATGGCTATTTTTATAACTGCTAGAACTATAGACGGCGTATTAGAGGGTTTTGAATCTACAAGAACAATTTTGGTAATAAGTGATCATTATGAAGATATTAAAAACGATATATTTAATGTTCTTGACAGAGGTGTTACTTATCTAAAAGGTGTTGGAAGTTTTTCTGGCCAAGATAAAATTGTTTTGATGGTTGTTTTATCGAGAAACGAAATTGGAACTTTAAAGAAGATTATTGACAATAGAGACAAAGAAGCTTTTATGGTTGTTTTGCCAAATGCAGAGGCAATTGGATATGGTTTTAAAAAAATTTCTTAAGCATTAAAAAAGGAGAGGACTGAAAGTGGATGATCCTGGTAGTTTATGGGGCTCATTAATATTTCTTATTGTACTTTTAATTATGTCTGGTTTTTTTTCTGCATCAGAGATATCTTTAACGGCCATAGGAAGGTATAAGATAAGAGAATTAATAGATAATGAAAAGAACGATAAGAAGAAGAAAAAATACAAAGATTTTATAGATAATCCAAACCACTATTTAACAACGATATTAGTGATGAATAATATTGTAAATATATTAGCTACCTCTATGGCGACCGTTTTTGCTGTGAGGCTAATTCCTTCATCACAAGGTACAACAGTAGGGGTAGTTACAGCTATAATGACTCTGCTTATACTAATTTTTGGAGAGATTACACCAAAAGTATACGCAAGAGAGATTTCGGTAAAATTTTTTAACTTTAGTTTTCCTATTATTTATTACTTGAACACAATATTATCTCCTATTGTTTGGTTATTGGTAAGTTTATCTAATATTGTTATTAGAACTTTTGGGGGAGAAACAATAAAAAATGCACCACCTTTAATTACAGAGAATGAAATCATTTCATATTTAGATATAAGTCATGAAGAAGGAATAATTGAGAAAAGTGAAAAGTACCTTATGCAAAGAAGTTTAGAGATGAAAGATACCCCTGTAAAAGAAATTATGACACCTCGAGTTGATATTGTAGCAATAGAAAATACTGAAACTGTTGAAGAACTCATTAACATTATAAACGAAGAAGGATATTCTAGGATTCCTGTATATAAAGAATCACTCGATAATATTGTTGGTATAGTTTATGCCAAAGATATATTTCAAAAGATTGAAGAATTGGGAGATTTAGAAAAAGTAATGAAAATAAGGGTTTCAGATATCATGCGGAGACCATTTTTTGTACCACTTACTATGAATATTAGAGATGTCTTTAAACTTTTTCTGACCTATCACACACATATAGCAATTGTAGTAGATGAGTATGGAGGTACCGCAGGATTGGTCACTTTAGAAGATATAATAGAAGAAATGACGGGTGAAATTTTTGATGAATACGATGACTTCTCTGATGAAATAAATATTAAGAAGATAGAAGAAAATTCTATACTAGTAGATGGAGCAACGCCAATAAATGACATAGAAAGAGAACTTGATATAGATTTTCCAGAAACTGAATTTGAAACTATTGGAGGTTTTCTATTAGAACACTTTAAACGGTTTCCTAAGCCTGGAGAAAAATTTACAATTGATAATTATGAATTTGAGATAATCTCTGTAACAGTAAATAGAATTGATAAAGTTAAAATAACAGTTCATCCAGAAAAAAATGTAGAAGAAGGGGATGAAAAAAAAGATGAAGAATCAAACGATAGTAAATAAGTTATATGAAGAGGCATTAAAAGCACGAGAGAACGCCTACGCTCCTTATTCTAAATATAAAGTTGGCGCTGCCTTATTAACTGAAGATGACGAAATAATCACTGGCTGTAATGTTGAAAATGCCTCATATGGATTGACTATTTGTGCTGAAAGGAATGCCATTTTTTCTGCTGTAGCACGAGGAAAAACCAAATTTAAAAGTTTATTAGTTGTTGCAGAAGGAGAAGGCTTAGCGAAACCTTGTGGTGCTTGTAGGCAAGTTATGAATGAATTTGGTGATTTTGACGTGTATTTAGCAAATACCAAAGGAGATATTGAGAAGTCAACAGTAAGTGAACTATTACCTAAATCTTTTGGACCAAAAGACTTATAGTAATTTCAAAAAATCTTAATATCAATTAGAATTAAAAGGAGTTAAAAATGAAGTTAATGGAGCAAGAGGTTTCTAAAGAGGTAATATTTAAGGGTAAAATACTCAATTTGGAGAAATATAATGTAAAATTGCCTAACGGAAATCTTTCAACAAGAGAAGTTGTTGATCATCCCGGTGCTGTAGCTATTTTACCGATTGATTCAGAAGGTAATATATATTTTGTTAAACAGTATCGATTTCCAATTAGGGATATTTTATTTGAAATTCCTGCAGGTAAGTTTGATTCCCCCAACGAAGATCCACTGGAATGCGGGAAAAGAGAGTTAGAGGAAGAAACCGGTTTGAAGGCAAAGGAATGGATATATTTGGGTTATATATATACGACACCGGGTTTTTCTAATGAAAAAATTCATTTGTATGTTGCTAAAAATTTACATAATGTTGGCTCTAATCCCGATGACGATGAGTTTGTAGAAGTGTTTAAATTCAATGTTTATGAGGTTGAGCAAATGATAAAAAACGGAAAAATTACAGATGCCAAAAGTATTTGTGCTTTCTATAGGTATAAGCTATATACCCAAAGTTCATAATAATATGATAATTGGAGGAATAATAATATGATTTCTGATGTTGTTAGAACAAGGTTTGCCCCAAGTCCTACCGGTTTTTTACATGTTGGAGGTGCACGTACTGCACTTTTTAATTATTTATTTTCTAAACGTTATAACGGTGAATTTGTTCTTAGAATTGAAGATACTGATTTAGAAAGGTCTACAAAAGAATCTGAGGATCAATTACTCAGAACGTTAAAATGGCTTAATTTAAAGTGGGATGAAGGTCCCATAGTTGGAGGTCCGTATGGTCCTTATCGTCAAAGTGAGAGGTTAGATTTATATCAAAAGAGGGCTTATGAATTAGTTAAAATAGATAAAGCTTATGAGGCTTATATTTATCCCGAAGAGATGGAAGAAATAAAAAGTAAGTTATTGAGTCAAGGAAAACCCCCTCATTATACTTATGAGTTAATTTCTGAATATAATACTCCTGAAAGAATTAATGAATATAAAGAAAAAGGTTTGAACCCAGTAATATTTTTAAAGATGCCTCAAAAAGATTATCAAATTAATGATTTAATTAAAGGTGAGGTAATTTTCAAGAAAGGTGCTATTGGAGATTTTATAATATTGAGGAGTAATGGTGTACCTACATATAATTTTGCCGTTGTAGTAGATGATATAGCCATGAAGATAACTCACGTTATAAGGGGTGACGATCATCTTTCAAATACTTTAAGACAAGTTGCAATATATGAAGCTTTTTCAGCAGAGATACCAGAATTTGCACATGTATCTATGATTTTAGGACCTGACGGTAAAAAATTATCTAAAAGACATGGCGCTACATCTGTTGAGGAATTTATTAAAAAGGGAATTTTACCTGAGGCTTTGGTTAATTATTTGGCACTTTTAGGATGGTCGCATCCTGAAGGAAAAGAAATAATGGATATAGAAGAAATTATTTTTAATTTTAGCCTAGACAGGGTAAGCTCAAGTCCAGCTATTTTTGATGAGGCAAAATTAAAATGGATGAACGGTCAATATCTTCATCATAAGAGTGTTGAAGAAATTTACAAGCTCGCAGAACCTTTTGTAATTGAAGCTAATCTTTTAACAAAAGAGCAATATGATATAAATAAAAAATGGATAATGAAAGCGATTGAAACCATTATTACCTCTGTTGAAACATTAGGCGAGATACCCGATGCTATTAGTATATTTTTAAAAGACATAACCCCCAATCTTAATGATGAAGAATTCATAGAATATTTTAATAAAGAAGGGGTCAGAGAAGCTATTACCTTGTTTTATGAGTACATACAAGAAACTGATAAATGGGATAGTGAAATAATTACAGAGAACTTAAAAAAAGCAATCAAACAAGCAAAACCACAAAAGAAGGCTTTTTATATGGCTTTAAGAAAGATAATAACAGATTCTTTTCATGGACCTGATTTGGTTAACACTATTTATTTAATAGGGCGTAATAGAATTATACAAAGACTTGAAAGGGTGGTTCAAGTTTGAAATATAAAACAAAAATTTATGATACTTTATCAGGAAATGTTGTAGATTTTGTTCCTATAAAAGAAGGCGAAGTTAAGATTTATTTATGTGGGCCTACTGTTTATAATCTCATTCATATTGGTAATGCTAGACCTACGATTACCTTTGATGCCTTTCGAAGGTTTTTAGAGTATATAGGTTACAAAGTTACAATCGTACAAAATTTTACTGATATTGACGATAAAATAATAAACCAAGCTTATAAAGAGCAAGTATCCTTTGACAAAATAGCTAAAAGATATATAATCGAATATTGGAAAGACATGGTAGCTCTTAAAGTTAGGGCTTTCAATTTTCATCCTAAAACTTCAAATTATATAGGAGAAATAATAAGCTATATAGACAATTTGATAAAAAAGGGTTTTGCTTATACTGCTGAAAATGGTGATGTATACTTTAATGTGCGGAAATTGACTAATTATGGGGAACTTTCACATAGAAATACGAAAGATTTGATCTCAGGAAGTAGGATTGATATTTCTGAATACAAAAAAGATCCATTAGATTTTGCTCTATGGAAGTCATCCAAAGAAGGTGAACCGTTTTGGAACAGTCCGTGGGGAAAAGGAAGGCCAGGTTGGCATATAGAATGTACAGTTATGGCTACAGAACTTTTAGGAGACACATTTGATATACATGCTGGAGGAAATGATTTGATATTTCCTCATCACGAAAATGAAAGAGCACAAGCTATAGCCAACGAAAAACAGTTTGCAAAATATTGGATGCACAATGGAATGATACAGCTTTCTCAAAATAAAATGTCCAAATCTTTGGGAAATGTGTGGTTAGTAAGGGATTTATTAAGACAATTTGATCCTGATGTTTTAAAAGTGTTTATTTTTAGTAAGCATTACAGGGCTCCCATAGATATTAGTGAAGATTTGCTTAGATCTCAGGCTATTTCAGTGAAAAGAATAAAACGATCTTTGAATGAAAGTGAAGAGTATTTTCAAGGGGTTGTCCCCTATTCAAAAGAAGGGGAGTACTTTAAAGAACAAGAAAATTATTTACTTGAACATTTGTCAAATGATTTTAATACACCTTCAGCAATTGCAAGACTTTTTGAGCTATCTAGAGAGTTAAATAAAGCCTTGAATTCAAAAAAAGATGAAATGATTATCGATAATTATTATTTAATTAAAAATGTGTATGGCTCTATATTTGGAATTTTTGAATCTGATACGAAAGAAGAAATGTCTGAGCAAGATACTGAAAATATTATAAATGTTTTACTTGAAGTAAGATCAACTCTTAGAAATAAGAAATTGTATGATTTAAGTGATTATATTAGAGATAGTTTACAGGAAATAGGCATAGAATTAAAGGATACACCAGAAGGAACAAAATATATTTTTAAATCTGACAAATCATAAATCTAATCATCTAGTAATGTAAACAAATAAATTATTCTTTATGTACTATAAAAATTATTTATAATTATCAGTATAATCCAATTGTGTTGGAATAAAAGTAGTAAAGACTACATTTTTGTATAAGTAATACAAAAACTTAAAATCGAAGAAAAAATTTAGATTTCTATAATAGGGGATTTATATTAATAATTTTAAATCTAAAACACATATACACATATATATTAATATGAGTTAGTATTTTCAAAGACAGTAAAAAGTAAACTTTAGAAATAATGATTTTCTAAAAATAGGTATTTAAATTTAAAATGGGTCTAAGGCAGAGCCCTCTGTCTTTGGTATAAGTACCGAAAAGGTTAAAGAAATTACGAGTTAGTGAGGAGTAGAATGAGGAAGGTATTTTGTAAACAAAATCGACGCTAAAACATATAATGCAGATTTTGAAATTTCTAAAGTGTCCAAAAATAAACTTGTTTAGGAGGCTGATTATAATAGATGCTAATATTATAAATTCAGTATTGTCAGCTGTAAAAAATACTTTTCAAATAATAGCAAAAAAAGAAATGAAGGTTGATAAGCCTAGATTAGTACAAGAAATCCAAAAAGATTACGATGTTGTCACGAACATTGGATTTACTGGTGTATTGGAAGGGAACATTATTTATTCTTTTTCTGAGAAAGAAGCTATCAGTTTAGTCAATGAGATGATGCAAGGAATAATGAATATTAATGAATTAGATGATATGGCAATAAGTGCAATAGGTGAATTTGGGAATATGATAGCAGGTGCGATAGCGACTCATTTAGAGCAATATGGATATTTAATTACAGTTACACCTCCGTCGGTGATGAGAGGAAAAATTGTTAAAGTTAACGTTCGAGGAACGATATTATTATTTCCACTGTATGTTTCTGGAAACAATGAAATGGATCTTTATTTTGTTTATAAAGAAACGAGATAGGACCCTTTTGAAATTTTAAAATAAATTAATATAGTTTTGAAAATAATTAAAAATATTATACAATAAATAATGAAGCACTATTTACATTAACAAGAGGAGGGATAATTAATGCAAGATTATCATCAACCATATGAAGAATTAAGTCAACAGGATAGATCTTATGTTTATGCTCTTAATAGTCTTAAAGAAGAGATCGAGGCAATAGATTGGTATAATCAAAGAGCGGCTGTTTCCAAGGATAAGACTATTAAAGAGATAATGGAGCACAATAGGGATGAAGAAATTGAACATGCAGTAATGATTATTGAATGGTTAAGAAGAAATATGGATGGATGGGATGAACAGTTAAGAAAGTATTTATTTACTCAAGCATCTTTAATAGAAGTCGAAGAAGCAAGTTCAGAGGATAATGAATCCTCAACAGGTGACTTGGGATTAAGAAAATTAACTGATAAATGATAGGTTTTATTTTCAATCACTTTCATGAGTGAAAGGAGTGAATCAGATGGATTTTCTAAAGAGAAACATAGCTCCACTAACGAAAGAAATTTGGGAAGAATTAGATGAAAGAGCAAGAGAAGTTTTCATAAGAAATTTAAGAATGAGAAAACTAATAGATGTGGAAGGACCGTATGGTTGGGATTTTTCTTCTTACAATTTAGGTACACTTGATATGAAAGAAAATACAAAGAATGCTTTAGGATGGGGAATCAGAAATTCTTTACCATTAATTGAGGTTAGATATCCTTTTGAACTAGATATATGGGACCTTGATAATATTGAAAGAGGTTCTGAAACACCTGATTTAGAAAGATTAGAACAGGCTGCTGTAGCTTTATCTTCATTTGAAGATAAAATAATTCTATCAGGAGAAGAAAAAGCTAAAATTGTTGGGCTATTTAATTTTGCAGCTCAAAATTTAGTAAAAAGCTCTTCAGAAAACGTTGGAGATTTCATTAAATCTATTTTTGAAGCAGAAGCAAGGTTTAGAAAAAATGGTATAGAAGGTCCTTTTGTATTAGTTATTAATAAGCAAATTTGGGAAAGGTTGTTTGTTCAACAAAGTTCATATCCTTTAACTTTGCTCTTAAAAGAGATAATGGATATAAAGGTTGAGACTATAAGCGATTTAGAAACTTCCTTAATAATTTCAACGCGTGGAGATGACTTTAAGTTAATTTTGGGTCAGGATATATCTTTAGGATATGAAACTAGACACGAAAATAAAGTAAAGCTTTTCTTTACAGAATCTTTTACTTTTCATATAAAAACCCCCGAAGCAATAGTTGGTTTAGAGTTTTAAGGATTAACAAATAAAAAGCTGAGGCAATTGCCTCAGCTTTTTATTTAAATAGTTAAATATTCATGCTCACTTTTTCTTCTTCAAGCTTTATATAAATATTATTCAAAGAATCTTTTATTACTTCATTTCCCATTAATAGTGATTGTTCTATCTTTTTAATTGAATGAATTATGGTAGAATGATTTTTATCTAATTTTTCTGCAATGTCTTTTGTTTTCATTTTAAAATTAGTCTTAAATATATAGGCAATTAACTGTCTAGCTAAAGCAATGTCTTTTTTTCGAGAATTTGAAAATATATCTTTCCTATCTAAATTGAGCTCTAAGGCTACTGCATTTATTACAGAATCTTCTTTAATAGAATCAATAACTTCTTTTGAATGAAACTTCATCTTATTTGCATTCATTTTTATCATAGAATCTACAGTTTTTTTAGTGAAATCTAGGTCTACTTCTTTGCCAGAGATTTGACTTTGTAGGACCAAATTCATAATAGCCCCTCGGAGTCTTCTGAGATTTTGATCAATGTGCTCAGCCAAATAATAAGCTACATCATCGTTTAATTGAAAAGATATCATTTCAGCCATTTTTTTAGCTATTAGGTACTTTGTTGCTTTGTCAGGAGCTTGTATGTCAGTGACAAGTCCCATTTCAAATCTACTAATCAATCTGGGATGAAAGGTAGATAGATCTTCTGGGGTCCTATCAGAACAAATAACAATTTGTTTTTGAGAATTAAAAAGAGTATTAAAAGTATGAAATAGCTCAGTTTGTACTGTGTTTTTACCAATCAAAAATTGTACGTCATCGATCAACAAGAAGTCAACATTTTTTCTAAATTTTTCTCGAAATTTATCCATGCCACTAGATCTTATACCGTCCATCATCTCGTTCATAAAATCTTCAGCGGTTACATACTTTATTTTCATATCAGGCGAGTGATCTAGTACATAATTAGCGATAGCATGAAGAAGATGCGTCTTTCCTAATCCAACATCGCCATATATAAAAAGAGGATTAAATTTGCCTGGGTTTTTTGAAACTTCCAAGGCTGAATAATAAGCCATTCTGTTACTTTCTCCGACAACAAAGCTCTCAAAAGTAAACTCCGGATTAAATTCTGAAAGTTTTAAAGGTCTATTTTTTATAATTGGCCCGGTAACAGAATTTTTGCTTTCTCGAGTGATAGGTATCTCTCTAAATTCTACAGACACTTTTTTACCCAATATATTAGAGAGTGTATCATGTATTATTGTTCCAAACCTTTTTTCTACGGTTTCTTTGATGAATATATTTCTTAGACCCATGATAATTTTTTTATCATTTATCTCTAATATTTCGGCAGAAGTAAGCCAGTTGTTCCAAGTATCTCGAGAGAGATTAGCGCGAAGTTTCTCAAGTAATTCATCTTTATCCATTCAATTTTCACCCCTTAGAAATAAGCCCATATATAGCTTATCATATAGGGAGAGCTTAATCAAGAAAATTTTTGATTAAAAATATGATTTTCCGTTTTTCAAGCAGGTTATCTATATATTATTTTTTATATATCCCATGGTTAAAAGGTTTAGAAGATGAATTTCGAAAGTAGAAATGTTAAGATTTTGTTTTAATTAGTGGTTTTTAGAGTTGGACGATTGTATACACCAGAGAAATAATAATAAAATTTAGTATATTTTCGATTAAATTATTAAAAAAGAATTTTAAGTAATGAAAAATGGTTTAACTTTATAAAATTATTTTCGATTTTTTCTTTTAAAGATCAAATTAATAGCGGTAGATAACTTTCTGTAACCAAGTAAATATGAAGTTATAACGTAAATTAAAGCCCCAAATGTAACTATAAGTATTGTCCATAACCTTGAATAAAAAAAGGTTTTAAAAATTATAATAAAAAATGCCATGATTAAGCTCGCACCGAATATTTTAATAATTTCAATCCAATTTTCTATTTTTAAGGATTTAAATGTAGAGAATCCTGTTAATAACATTCCGAAAAATCCTGAGATAGAGGTAGCCAAAGCTATGCCTGGGACACCTATTTTTTTGGCTAGTATAATGTCCAAGAAGGCATTTATTAAAAGCATAATCACTGCGACTATTGAAGGATATTTTGTATTTAATTGTGAATGATATTTTCTGATAAAGATAGTATGTAAAGCGTAGAACGGTAATCCAAGTGAATAACACAAAAGGGTTTTTGAAGTAATTAAGGTGTCTTGATAAGTAAAATTTCCATGCTGATATATAAGTGCAATTATTTCTTTATTTAAAAATATCAAACCAAACGTTGCAGGGATTATAAAAAATAGCATTAGTTCAATACTATTCTCTAGGGTTTGCTGAAACTCTTTATCATTTTTCATACTAGATGAATAAGAAAGTTTGGGTAGTAGGGCATTTGCAACACTAACTGCAAAAATACCTAAAGGTAACTGATAAATTCTTAGTGCATATTCTATAGTTGATACGCCACCTGTTCCTGTCCAGGTGGCAATATTGGTGTCAATTAGAGTGTTTAAAGTTCCAACTGCTACTCCCAATAATGCAGGACCAAATAATTTTAGAATAGGTTTTAAATCTTGAACGTTGAAATCGAAAGTTATTGGAAAGCGTATTTTTTTTAATATGAAAAAAACGAGTAAAAATTCAACAACACCACCTATCGTAAAGCCGATAGTAGGACCTAATATCTGTGGAATAAAGTAGGAAGACGTTACTATAAAAATAATGCTCACAATATTTGATAAAGCAGGGGCGACGGCAGGGCCAAAATAAATGTCTTTAGAATTTAAAACACCTGTTATTACAGCCCATAAAGAAATAAAAATTATATATGGATAAGATATTTTCAGCAAGAATGATGTCAAATCCAAGATAGAAGGTGGCAACCCTGTTCCTAATATTAACACAATTTTATCAGAGAATATACCAACAGGTATGTAAAGCAAAGAAGTGACAATTAGTATTGACCAAAAAGTTGTACTAAAAAATTTCTGGGCATCTTTACCATCTTTTCTGTTAAATAATGGAACAAATGCAGAGGACAAAGCGCCATCTGCGAAAATTTTTCTAAGAAAAAAAGGGAAAAGAATGGCAATGGAATAGGCATCATATTGAGCACTTATACCAAAGTAATGAGCAAAAGACGCATCTCTGACCAATCCGAGGATTCTACTAATTAAGGTAGCTAAAGAAAACAAAAAAGTGTGCTCTAATAATTTTGACATCTATAAACCTCCCAAGAAGCGTACTATTTTTAAGCTATTTTGTTCTATATAATCTATCTCCTGCATCACCTAATCCAGGAATAATATAAGCCTTGTCATTTAATTTCTCATCTAGTGCAGCAGTATATATTTCTACATCGGGATGATCTTGTATTACAACACTTACTCCTTCCGGGGCAGCGATTAAACACATAAGAATTATATGTTTTCCTCCGTGTTTTTTGACTTGTTTTATGGCATGACTCATTGAACGACCAGTAGCTAACATTGGATCAACAATTATTATCTGGTGGTCTTCTGTTAAAGGGGGAAACTTCACATAATATTCAATAGGCATTAAAGTATCAGGGTCTCTAAAAACACCTAAAAAACCCACACTAGCATTTGGAACCAAGGAAAGGACTCCATCAAGCATTCCAAGACCGGCTCGAAGAATTGGTACAATGGTTATTTTTTTGTCTTCTACCATCTCACCTTTGGTGATGGTTAATGGGGTTTCCACTTCGACTTCTATAGTAGGAAGATTTCTGGATGCTTCATAAGTTAAAAGTAATGTGATTTCATTTAGAAGTTCTCTAAACTCTTTTGGACCGGTATCTTTGTTTCTCATTATGGAGAGTTTATGCTTTATTAAAGGATGATCTACGATGTGAAGATTGTTCATTTATAATACCACACCTCCAAAATAGATTTTGTAAAAATTTAATCTTAATTATTGTACCATGATTAGACTACCATTTTTCTTAAGTTTAACTTTGATTCAGTTAATATTAATATGTTATAATTTTTAAAAGAGATGAACTTCACAACAAAAAAGTGCATTGCCATATCATAAATTAAATTCATTAATATAGATTATATCAACTAGTAGCAATACTTTGAAACAAGAAAATCGGTATATTAGTATAATGATATCAGCACTGATTTAAATAATACAGTTAAAGAATAGAAAAAATTAAAAAGTAGATCAAGGTACAACTATTTAGTTAATTAAACCATCAAAAAATGTCGAGGGAGGGTAATCGTGAAAAATATAGTTTTCGACTTAGGAAATGTGCTTTTTCGATTTGATCCAAAAGAGATTTTGGATGATTTATTCGAAGAAGAGTTAATAAAGAAAAAGATAATTAAAGATGTATTCAAAACAAAAATATGGGCGGATTTAGATAGAGGTACAATTAGTTATAACGATGCGTGTAGAATCTGGTTAAACAATAATCCGGATTTAAAGAGCGAACTTATGTTACTTCTTGTAAATTGGCACAAATATTTAACACCTATTGAAGAAAATATATCTTTTCTTTATCGTTTAAAATCTAAAGGAAAGAATTTGTATGTTCTTTCTAACTTTCATGAACATGCCTTCAATTATATAAGAACGCATTATTCTTTTTTTGAGCTATTTGACGGAATGGTGATTTCATATCAGGTAAAATTATTGAAACCAGAGAAAGAAATATACAATCTTTTAATAGAAAATTATAACCTAATTCCTGAGCAAACTATTTTTATAGATGATTCATTAGAAAATGTTAAAGCTGCTGAAGAAGTAGGAATAAAAGGTATCTTGTATTTGAATTCTGAAGAATTATATAAACAATTAGATGGTCTATAATAATGAAACAAATCAATTATATAAGTTGAAATTATATTATTAGGTGGTGAGTTTTATGGAATCGATTTTTGAAAAACATTGTGTTTTTATTACTTCAACTGGAAGAACTGGAACTCAATTTTTGGCAAAAAGTTTAAATCAAATGATAGAGGATTGTTATTCTGTACATGAACCTGCTAATGTTTTCTTTAAAGATATGAAAAAATGGGGTCAAGATATAAAACGATTTGGATTATATCAAATGACTATAGGACAATTTTTACCTTCCAAATCGATGTGTAAGCTGAGCACTTATAGGCGTTTGGGGAAAATTTCTGATGAAAAAGCACAAGAATATATAAAAGGTTTAAGAAAACAAATATTGGAAGAGACAAAAGAAAGTATTTATGTTGAGTCCAGCAATCATTTACATGGTGTTGTGGATCTTCTTGAAAAAGTGTTTCCTAATAGTAAGATTGTTTTTATTATTAGAGATCCTAGAACTTGGGTCAGATCAGCAATTAGTTCACCAGTTTATCTTTTATATAAAACAGTAGATTTTGCATTTTTAGAAATGAGTATGAGACCCTATCATTTTAAAGATGATCCGTATTCAGATAAATGGAAAAAGATGTCAAAGATCGAGAGGTATGCTTGGTATTATAACAAATTAAACACTTTTGTTCTTGATACAATGGAAAACAGAAAAAATTTTCGGGTATATCGATACGAGGATCTTTTCTTAAGCGATAGAAAAAATGATTTTTTTATAGATTTTCTAGAATATTGTAGTAAATTTCCAGATGGTTTTAGTAAAAGGTATCAATTTAAGCCCCAATTGCTTAGCAAAAAACTAAATTCTAGTGCAGATAAATATAAGATCCCCCACTGGAAGAAATGGGATAAAAAAATGGCTCAAGATATTCAGAGACATTGTGGCAAATTGATGGAAAGATTTGGTTATGGAAAAGAGCCTGAATGGTTGGATAAATTAAGCACGGATTATGAAAAAGAATTTGCATAAGGGAGAAAAATTGTATGGATTTGGAAGGCATATGTAAAGAATTGTACATTCTAGGTTGTGAAATAAGAAAAGATGAATATTTGAAGAATCATACAAGTTTTAGAATAGGGGGAAAAACCCCTTATATGTTTTTTCCTAAAACCAAAAACGTATTTGTTGAAACGTTAATCTTACTGAAAAGAAATAATATACCATTTAAAATTATTGGGGGAGGCACTAATTTAATTGTTACAGATTATGATGTAGACTTTGTTGTGTTATCTACAAAGTATCTTACAGGAATAAAAGAAGAATTTTTAAGTGATAGGCAAAAATTGCTAGTTGAAACAGAATGTGGGGTTTATCTTGCTAGTCTTTCTTATCTAGTTTCTGAAAGAGGATATAGCGGCTTAGAATTTGCCTGTGGAATTCCTGGAACAGTTGGTGGTGCTTTATATATGAATGCGGGTGCTTATGATGGAGAAATTAAAAATATAGTATTAGAAGCAGAGGTGTTTGATTTATCAGATATGAAAGTAAAAAAATTCAGGAATGAAGAATTAGAATTTTCTTACAGAAAAAGTATTTTTCAAGATTCTCCTCTTATTCTATTATCTTCAAAGCAAGTGTTTAACAAAGGTAATGTTTACGAAATAAAGAGAAAAATAGAAGAATTTTCGAGTAAAAGGTTGAATAAACAGCCAATAGAAATGCCTTGCGCCGGGAGTATATTTAAAAGGCCAAAACCTGATTTTTACGTAGGAACTGCTATAGAAAGTCTTGGCTTGAAAGGTTACTCTATAGGCGATGCACAAATTTCATCTAAGCATGCAGGATTTATTATTAATAAAGGCAATGCTACTTTTAATCAGGTTATGGCTTTGATTGATTATGTAAAAAAAACAATAAAAGAAAAATATCAAGTGGATTTAACAGTAGAACCAGAAATTTGGAAATAACTAGATATTTTTACTTTTATTAGTTAAGATAAATTAAGTTTTTAAATATATTTTTGGTTGTTTAAACAGACAATAAACTCAATTTTGAGTTTAGCTATATGAAGCTGTATTTTATTGTCTTATACGTTCCAAATTTCTTCAAAGGTATGTGGTGTTTCACAATATTCACATATTAATTCATTATTCTTGTTTCTTATGAATGACACTTGAACATTCTCTCCATTTACAGGGTTTGTTATGCAATTTTCATTTTTACATCTTAATTCTTCAAAATTATATATTCGAGGTGGAAGTGAAATCCTATATTTTTCACACACTCTACTATTTTTTATTATGTTTACGGTCGTATTAGGAGAGATAGCAGATAATTTCTTAATATCTTTTTGAGAAAGATACACATCCGGTAAACTTATATACCCCTTGAAATTTCCATCTGCTGATTTAAAGAGTCCATCTGCACTATCTAAAACGTATAGTTTGAGTATTTTCCTTATTTTTACAATTGTTTCATATATTTTATCGGGATTTTTGCCTTTTGCTATATGATCTATTACAGTCCCATTTTCTATTGGTTTAATCCCTCTTTTTCCATCTTTTGTAATGCCCTTTGTCCCATCTATTATAGGGGCAGGGACGATAAAATCTTGTTCATTTATTTCTACATTTTTTATTGAGGTATCAAATGGGGCAGATATAGCTCCACCAAACATTGATAGCAAAATAATTCTTGTCCAATAGCCATTTATAGCTTGATTTTCCCAACCATTTAAAGGTAAAGGGTCTAGAAATGTAGGGATTGTAGGGTAGATTTTATGTCTTGGTAAAGGATGATAAAATTTAACTTTTTCTGGTAGAAGGTTAAGGAAGTCTTTTCTAAAAGTGACACTTTTTCGCAGTAAAGGTTCTTTTTCAAGTATGTCTTCACCCATTCTTTCTAGTTGAAGCCTAGTAAAATACCAAATCGGTGCGATCTGTTCTTGTTTAAGATAATTTTCAATTGAATCAAATATTCTAACTTCAAATTTATTTTCTTTCATAGCGTTTACATAATGTCTAGGCATTTGTAATTCTTCTGGCGCAATTAAGTCTACTAGAACATTCTTAAATATCCTTAATCCAGATACTTTTGAGTGAACGGTTCTTCCATGGAGTAAATCTCCCACAAGCGCAATGTGTATATACGAATTATCAAAATTTAATTGTTCTAAAAAAGTGTATTCGTCTAATATTTCTTGGGTGGGATGTTCATGCTTTCCGTCTCCAGCATTGATAAAAGAAGGCTTGTTTAAAGAATGTCTAAAAGCATAATCAGAAACTTTTTCATCTAAAAGTTTACAAGTTCCTTCTAGTTTTGTTCTTACGACAAAGATTGAATGATCTGAATACCCAGTTAGCATGTTGAATGTATCGATATAGCTTTCACTTTTATTAAATGAAGAATGCTCAGATTCAAAAATGTTTGTTTTAGCATTTTTATGGAATTTTGCTGCATTTATAAACGATTCTTTTGTTCTAGTACTCGGTTCAGTAAATACTATATAAATACCAACTGATGGAAGTTTGATTTCAAATTCAGAACAGTCTTCTTTATTTTTCCATTTTTTCTTTAATCTATTTGTTTGATGATACAAAAACATCTCCTCTTCAATAGTAAAATCACTCATCACATTTAAACTTCTACCAAGAAAATCGTTTTTCAAAATTTTCCCTCCCTATTGCAAAAATATTTACTCACTTTAGAAATTCTAAAATGTGAACTATTATATATAAGTTTCGTATTTGTTTTATTACAAAATAACTCCCTCATTCTACTCCCAACGAACTCTTAATTTCTTTAAATTTTTGTACTTGTACCGAAGAAAGGGGAAGGGCTTTGCCCTAAGCGAATTATAAATTCAAAACATTGCGTTTGAAAATCAATTTTTCTATATTATCCGTTAAAAATTATAAAAAATAAATGAGCCTTAAAGGGCCCATTTATTTTTTTGAAAGTAGTCTAATTATTTCATTTTCCAAATTTTCTAAATTGACGTTTTCTTGAGTGTCTAGAAGATTAAAAACTGCTTTTATTATAATGATTTTGGGATATTTATCGGTCAATATTTTAATTGGATCTTCTTGTGAATTGTGTATTTTTAACCCTTCACTCATTTTACATTCTCCTCTATTTGTTGTTATTATTCTAAAAAGTATTGACAAAATAATCAATTAATGTTATAATTATGTACGTATAAGGGCTCGTAGCTCAGTTGGTTAGAGCTTCCGGCTCATAACCGGGTGGTCGGTGGTTCGAATCCACCCGAGCCCACCAATAAAAGCCGAAGAAGCTTCGGCTTTTATTTTTTACTATCTATATTTTACTATTTTTTCATGATTTTGTCAATTTATAAGTGCTTATATTTTTAGTGCTTTTACTGGATTATATTCATCAAGTTTTTGTATTACCTCATTATATATAGATTCCAGATTTGAAGCATCTATTAGTTTACTTTGTTCTTCGTATCTGAGTTTTAATTCTATATAACCATCTTCATAGGACTTTCCTATAATAATTTTAAGGGGTATACCAATCAGGTCTATATCCTTAAATTTAACTCCTGCAGAGACTTCTCTATCATCTATTAGAACTTCAATACCTTTTTTAGATAAAAAATTATAAATTTGATCTGAAAACTCAAACATTTTTTTGTTACTTGAAGAAACAGGTATTATTGCTACTTCAAAAGGTGCAATACTTCTAGGCCAAAGCATACCATGTTCGTCATTTAATTGTTCCACTATTGCTCCAAGTGTTCTTGAGACTCCCCAACCATAACATCCCATAATAAAAGGTTTTTGGTTTCCTTCCTCATCTGTAAAATATGCTTTCATTTTTGAAGAGTATTTATCGCCAAGTTCGAAAACTTGTCCAACTTCTATACCTCTAGCTTCTTTTAAATAACCTTCACAATGAGGACATTTCTCACCTGCTTTTACAAATCTAATATCAGAAAATATATCAACTTTAAAATCTTCATCTGGTGTTGCATTTATGTAATGTTTATTTTCTTCCATAGCACCAATTACACCGTTGACTACCGATTTTACACTGAAATCTGCGACTATTTTAACGTCTTTAGGTACATTTATAGGACCGATATATCCTGTATTAACTCCAAATTTTTCATAGACTTCTTCAGGTTGTGCAAAATCAAGGGTTTGATCCTTAATTAGAGAGCGAAGTTTAGAAAGATTGATTTCATAATCGCCACGTATTAACGCCATTACCCAACCATTTTTCGACTTTAAAAGCATAGATTTGATCAATCTATTTTTTGGAAGATTTAAAAAATTTGCAATTTCTTCAATCGTTTTTAGTTCTCCAGTGTCTACTTTTGTCAACTGTTTTTTTGGTTCATCAATGCTTGCAATAAATTTCTCATCAGAAATAGCTTTTTCATCACTAGCTGCGTACCCACATTTTTCACAATAGAAAATTCTACCTTCACCGTTTTTGGCTAAAACATGAAATTCATGTGAGTAATTTCCTCCAATTGCCCCTGTATCTGCTTCGACAATTGCATACTTTACTCCCATACGTTTAATAATGTTTTCATAAGCCTCATAAAATTGTAAGTAAGTTTTATGAAGAGACTCATAGTCAGGATGAAATGTATATGCATCTTTCATAATAAATTCTCTAGCCCTTAAAACTCCAAACCTTGGTCTTATTTCATCTCTAAATTTAGTTGCTATTTGGAAAACACTAAGTGGAAGTTGCTTATATGATCTTAATTCATCTTTCATAAGAAAGGTGACTATTTCTTCATGTGTAGGACCTAACGTGAACTCTCTGTCATGTCTATCTTTTAACTTCATTAGTTCAGGCCCATAATCATCCCATCTTCCGGTCATTTTCCAAAGTTCAGAAGGATGTATAATTGGAAGCATGAGTTCTTGAGAACCAATTTTTTCCATTTCTTCTCGGACAATTTTTTCTATCTTTTTTATCACACGCCATCCAAGAGGAAGATAACTGTATACCCCCGAAGATATTTTCCTAATAAAACCTCCGCGAATTAATAGTTCATAACTTTTGATATCTGAATCGGCAGGAGTTTCTTTCAATGTTGGTGCATATAGTTTTGAAAAGCGCAATGATATCCCTCCACTTTTTATTATTTTCCTGCAAGAAGACACCCACTTCTGTAAGTGGGTGATGAATTGCAGTTATAAAACATACTAAATCCTTTC
>ENA-UPSB01001182-UPSB01001182.1-bioreactor-metagenome-genome-assembly--contig:-NODE-1182-length-32654-cov-24.114329_pt1 | contig 32654 bp, 34 predicted proteins | sample MGYA00238182_ERZ773286 | MGnify/ENA primary metagenome ERZ773286 (study PRJEB29026, sample SAMN07631240) | bioreactor metagenome | isolation source: Switchgrass digestor | place: USA: Dartmouth...
AATCATACTAAAGACAATAAGATTCATATTGTGGCTCCTCCTGGAAGTGGCAAAACGATTCTTGGTTTAGAGCTAATTAGAAGACTAAACCAACCTTGTATCATCTTCTCACCAACAATTACCATCCGTCAACAATGGTTAGAAAGATTTCAAGAGAAGTTTCTGAATTCTGATGAAGATGTGCTAGATTATCTTTCTACTAATTTAATGGATCTTAAACTTATCACTTCAGTAACTTATCAGAGCTTACACGCTGCCATTAATAAGCAAAAAGAGGTAATTGAGAATGAGTTAGAAGGCACTACTGAAGAAGTTGATTATAGTAAGTTTGACTTAATATCGTCACTCAGAAATCATAATGTTAAAACTATCTGCCTTGATGAAGCTCACCATTTACGTAATGAGTGGCAAGCGTCCCTCGAAAAGTTTATCCATGCTCTAGCAAATGATGTAACAATTATCGCCTTAACAGCTACACCACCCTATGATAGTAATCCCACAGAATGGAATAAATATATCGCACTTTGTGGTGAAATTGATGAGGAAATTCCAGTAACGGAATTAGTTAACAAGGAAATCTTATGTCCACATCAAGATTATGTTTATTTTAATTATCCTACTGAATCGGAAATTGAAGAATTAAAGAAATTCAAACTAACTGTCAATAATGCCATTGAAGAGGTTTTAAATAGTGAAGAGTTTCCAGAGTTAATTAGAAATATAAATAGTTATAATGAAGAGTATCTAATCGAACATGCGAAAGAATATATCGCTTTATTTACGTTGGCAAAATCAAATAATATCCATGTACCACAAAGACTCATTAAACTAGTCTCTCCTAGTGGAAAATTACCTCATTTCAAATTGACATATGCGGAAGTAGCATTACAGTTTATCATCGATAATTCACAAGTCTTTTCTAAGGAACTCAGTGAAAAAATAAAAGATAAGCTTAAAACTCAAGGATTAATTGAACGGGGTAAGGTTAAATTAGTCACAAATGAAAAATTAACAAGGTTATTAATATCATCTATTGGTAAGTTAAATAGTATTGTAGATATTGCCCATAGTGAATATACCTCTTTAGGTAAAGATTTAAGAATGGTTATCCTAACTGATTATATTAGGAAGAATATGGTTAAATTCATTGGTACTGAAGATATGCCTAAGGTGATGGGGATAGTAAGTATCTTTGATCGCTTACTTCATAATCTACCCGATGTTCCGATTGGAGTAGTATCAGGAGCTTTAGTAATCTTACCTAATAACCTAATCGAACAAGTTAGCCAACTTAGTATAAGTGAGGGTATTGAATTAAATGTAAAAAATATACCTAATACCAATTATAGTGAAGTTGACTTTAAGGGTAAGAATAAAAATAAAGTTATGATCATTACTAAGTTATTTGAAGCGGGCCACCTCAATATCTTAATTGGGACCAAATCTCTCTTAGGGGAGGGATGGGACTCTCCTTGTATTAATAGTTTAATCCTTGCAAGTTTCATCGGTAGTTTCGTCCAATCAAACCAAATGCGGGGGAGGGCTATTCGGGTTGATAAAAATAATCCTAATAAGACAGCTAATATCTGGCATTTGGTAACGATCGAGCCAACAGATGTAATATATCCTACAATTAAAGGTAAACTTCTTGCTTATATCTTTGATAATAAGAACCAAATCGTATCTACTGATTATGAGATTCTCCAAAGACGTTTTGCATCCTTTATTGGTCCTAGCTATTCGAAAAATGTGATTGAAAGTGGTATTGATAGGCTTGATGTGATTAAACCACCATTTGATGAGGTAGGAATAAAAAAGATTAATGCGGAAATGTTGGAGTTAAGTAGGAAGCGGGATGAGATGCGCAAGGCTTGGTTTAATGTGTTACAGGAAACATCAAACCAAAATCTAGTCGAAATGGATGAAATTTCGGAAGAAATCCAACCTAAGCGGTTTGTATTGATTAATGGTTTAAATGCCTTCATCTTATCAAATATCCTGATATCTTTGATCTGGGGATTCATTAATGTTCCGCTTCTTAACGTATCTTTCCTAAATGGTGTCTTATACCTCATCGCGATTAGCGTAGTGATATATTATTGCGTATGCGCCTACTATAAGTTATTAAATTTTATCTCGCCTGTAAACACAATTAAGACTCTAGGTAAATGTATCTTACTAACTCTTCAAGATATTGGCGAGATTAAGTCACCCCATGCTTTGGTAAGGGTGAAAAAGAATAAAGATAATACCTGTGTGGAAGTTTATCTTGAAAATGCGACAACGAGAGAAAAAGGGATCTTCGTTGAGGCGATGAGGGAGTTGTTAAGTGCCATCGATAATCCGCGTTATCTAATTATAAAGAAGTATCCTTGGGGCTTAAGTTATTACTTGAGTTATGCTTGTCCAAGTATCATTGGTATTAATAAAAATGTTGTTAGTATTTTTCGAGACCATTTGGAAAAACGAGCTGGTAAATTTATCTTAGTATATACAAGAAGTACTGAAGGAAGAAAATTAATCTTAAAATGTCGTAGATGGTCGTATATAAGTCAGAATGAGCGTTTTATCAAACGCAAAAAGAAATTAAGTAAATGGGAATAACATGATTTAGGAGTTGATTTTATTGACAAATTTAAAATTATTACAAGCAGATGTCGTTTCCTTCTTTGATGCAGCGGGGCTATTATACAAATACAGTACTGATGCGATTAAGGAAGATAACTATGCAGATGCAGCGAAATATTATACAACAGCGATGATAAACTTTGCGTTGGCTGTGGAATTAGCGTTAAAGTATATTCTATTGAAAAATGAAAAAGTGTTTAATAATGAAAGAAATATAGCTGAGTTATATGAACTATTACCTAATAATGATAAAGAATTAATCAAAAAAGTGTTAAAATCATTCATTAGTAGCCAAGAAGACCAGTTCATTGATGAAAGTATCCGTAAATTGAATAAGACATTTTTGAATTGGACCTATTTTCATGAATATCCTCGTGATATTGATGTAAACTTTTTCTTAATATTTAGTACTGTTATTTGTCAAATTGTCATTAATGATCAATTTTGAGAAATTCACAATCTTATCTAGTTATATAAATAGTAATAAGATATAATCTATTTTAGATAAATAAATGGCTAAAGCAAAAGAAAAAAATCAGCCTAAGATTATAGGTTGAAAAAGTGCGTGAGCAAATGAATAGATGAAAACACCCATTTCACTACATTAGATGAAACTTTAGTACATTTATTCAAAAGAAATAGCAAGCATTATTAACTCTTGTGTTTTCACAAGAGTTATTGTTTATCCACATTAAATAAAACATATTCTTGTAAAAATTGGAGGGGGAAAATGTGTAGAAATGTTTAATACATATGGCTGATATCTTTTTTATGTTAGCAGCAGCATTTCTTCTTTCCTATTTTCATATAGTCGATAATCAACATTTACGTACAACATCTATACTATAAGTCTTTTTTATTAGCAGTAATCCATAACATACTATTAAGTAATTTAAGAGTTATTACATTGCAGATTTTAAAGAATTATTGGGATAACATTTTATGTGGTTAGATTTCTTTTCTTATACTGGAAGGAAATCGATAATAAATGGAACTTAATCTAAACCTTCGCCATTTCCTAGTTGGAACTGGGGCCTATTACTTCAAAACTTATTTTTAGTAGTAATATATCGGTTTGCAAACTTTAAAGCGATATTGGTATTAGCGATAATGTCATTGGTGTACTTTATATATAAAGTTAGTCCCATTAGTTTAAAGGAAAAGATATGAACTTAATGTTAGAGTTTGCACATGAACAAAATAGAAATGGTGTTCGACATAAATACTTTGAGCTTAATCATCACTATCTTAAAAAACATTTAAAGATATAATCAATTATAATGATGTTATCGCTTGTGGTATAAAGGCATATTATCAGTATTACCTCAATAACAATCTTCAAGAAGCATTAACTTACTGTGAACAAGGATTACAAGTTAAAGATGATTTACCTGATAAAGTAAATGCTTTATTAGAGGTGGATTTAACTACAAAATTATTAAATTAAATAAAAAGTGAAATGGATTTAAAATTAGAATAGTGAGGATTAAAAATGAATGAAACGATTATTGAAAAGTTACAAAGGGGTTACTATCAAAAAGATATTAACCCACTTAAAACCATCTTCAAGATCTTAAGGGATTTAGATGATAATGAGATTACAACATATCAAATGGAACTTGCATTACGAAATGCGGTAAATAATTTATTTGAAAAAGAAGCCATAACTGTAAGTGAATTAGTTGATTACTTAAATACCTTAGATAAAGAATATTTACTTAACCTTCAACCATATTTACCTAAGGATAGTACGATTGATGAAATTAAGTTTATCTTAAACGGGATTAATACAATTATTAGTGGAGAAGAATTTATCATTGATGACAATATTAATCCTGATTATGAAATATCATTAGGAACATTATTAACGTTTTTATACAATGAACGCCGATTTAAAAATGACAATGGACCTCAACATATATTTATCGATGCACTTGAGAATGATGATATACATATGTTTCAAGCGTTCATCAGTAATGATGAGATAGATTTGAATTCGCGTAATTACTACAATGATACACTACTTCATGCTGCTGCGCGAGCTAACGCGTTAAAAATCATCGATGCTCTTTTAAAACTAGGCTTAGACATTAATAGTCGTAATGATATGGATTTAACACCTGTGTTTGTAGCTTATTTACATGAAAAGAATGATGCGGTTAAATACCTTATTGATAAGGGTGCTGATTTAACTATTATAAATAAAGATAACGTGACGATTAGTGAAGTTGTCATCATGAATGATGATGTGAATCTCTTAAAATACATCATTGAAAAACGGGGCATGAGTAAGCAAAATGGCATAATTGATGACCCCTATGTCTTAGCGATTAACTCTAATGCTAATCAAGTTTTCCATTATTTGTATTCAATTAATTATCCAAGTAAATATACCTTTGCAGATTACTTTATTTCAGCATGTTACAATGGTAATAAAGCGATAGTGGAGTTCTTTATTAATGAAGGTTATGAAGTAAACATAGTACGTGGTAAAAATACTCCGTTACAAGCAGCTATTTTTGGCGAGCATCTGGATATTGCGGAGGTATTATTAGAAAAAGGGGCTAATCCTAACTACGGAACTTATTCACCTCTACATTATGCGATTATAAAAGAGAACTTAGAATTAGTTAAGTTATTATATAAGTATGGTGGCACCATCTTTATAAAAGGTCAAAAGAAGGATTCACCACTAATGATTGCGATTGTGCATCGAAACTTCGAGATTATCAAATATTTAGTTGAAAATGGAGAAGATGTGAACTTTGTAAATCATAAAAAAGTTACTCCGCTCTATCTTGCCTGTGAAATTGGAGAGATTGATTATGTTCAATATCTTCTTGATCATGGTGCTAAACCAATAGATGATGCCCTTAATCCATTGAGTATCGCATTACTAATAGGAAAAACTGATATTATTAAATTATTATTAGAACATGGCTTTGTGTTAGAGAAAAACACCTTAAATAGATACTATGTAAATGAACTGTTTTATGCTAGTAAGAAAAAACGGAAAGATACTTTAAAAACACTATTAAGTCTTGATATGAAAGATAAAAATGGTTTAAGTGTTGCGGAGTATGTCAAAGAGCGCGTGAAAGGTTTTCTATTATCGCAAATAGTGATATCTGTTGTGGTATATGTGTCCCTTTTAACACTAATTCTAACTTACATGCTTTCTAATTATTTACGGATTAATAGTTTTCGTCAAGATGTGACCGATACAATCGCTGTAATCACACGGTTAGAAGAAGATAACTTAACAGTATATTATCAATATGAAGTAGATGGCGAAATCATTGAGTCCTCATCAAGAGTAAATAGTAATATCTTCAAAGAGTTACAAGTAAATGAGGAAATCGACATTAAATATAAAAACAATAATCACCAAGAAAGTATTTTAGTTCTACACTTAGAACAGTATCAAAGAGGAGCCAAATTAAGAATTTCGACTATCATTTGTTTCTTCGCTTCGCTATTGTTCACATTTAATATCATTAATTCGAACCGAAAGTACTATAAAAGTATTTTAAGGAGGATATAGATGGGAGCATCCTTTACAATAGAGACTCTTCTATATAATCTTAATGTTATGGAGTCTAGTAAGAAGAATAGAGGGATGATTCATGATGAATAGAAGATTTAAGTTAGTTAATATTGCCTTTATATTTATCATTTTTGTTTTGATATTGATACGTTTAAATGTAGAAACTACATTTATATGGGATCTTATGATTATTATTTTATCAGCAATTTTTATCATTTTTTTCATCTATACACGATTAGCTTTATGGTATTATAAGCAAATAATTAAATATTTTATTAAGGAAGAGTATGAAGAAGTCATTTTAAGAAGTAAGAAGTATTTTAATTTCTTTCCTAAATGGTTAATAGGTGAATATATCTATTTATCCTTAGGTGTTACTTATTTCATGCTTGATAATAAACCTGAGTTACTTACATATTTAAACAAAATTAACTCTAAGCGGCTGTTAGCAACTAAATATTATTGGCTAATCTTATATCATTTAATTAATAATGAGTACAGTGAAGCGAAAAACTTCTATGTAGAATACAGTAACTATCAAAATAGCGAAAATTATCCGACTTATAATTACATATTAACTACTATCTTTAGCATCCTAGAAGATGAAACAATCAATAAAACAGAAAAAATCGATGAACTTCTAAAAATCATTACTAATAAGAAAATAAGAAGTTATTTAGAATCACTAAAATAATTTAGGCACTTGAGGAAACTCAAGTGCTTATTTTATTAATATGATGATGAATAACTAAACAGATAGATAAGATAATATTTATATAAAACACAACTCGTTTTATTAAATATCGCTACGCCATTCTAACAATCTTAAAGTAGTTAATTATGTATATAGTTAATTATATTATCGTACTTTAACATTCTCCGATAAGCATATCCATCGTTATATATCTATAGATATGATATAATAAATTTGTCTTAATAATAAGATAATTTGTGAAGGTAGTGATAATATGGATAAATACGATATTCATGAGGCTCTACCATTTAAATTAATGGTTGTTTTAGGAAAAATGAATAAAATCTTACAGACTAAATTAGACCAGCATTTTCTTCAGTTTGATTTAACAAGTACTGAGTTTATGGTGCTAGATGCACTTTGGACCCATAAGAAACTTCCCATCCAACAAATTGGCACAATCGTTTTAATCACAAGTGGAGCGATTACCCATGTGCTTAATAGTTTGATAAAGAAGGGATATGTTAAACGTTCACAATCTGAAGAAGATAAACGTGTCTTTTATGCTGAACTAACCGAAGAAGGTAAGAAGTTTTGGATAAATTTTGTCCCAAGACATCAAGAATTTATGCGTAACCTATTTTCAGAATTTGATCAAAATAAATTAAATCAACTCACTGAGTTAATCAAGGAGTTAGGTTTATATATAATGAATCGCTAATCAAGGAGGAAGTTTATATGAAATCAAAGTATCATCAAAATCCCATACCCAATGTCAAATTAGTCCATTTAAATGTATTAGATTTAAATAGATCCCTTAAGTTTTATACAGAAATCATGGGGTTTACTGTTTTAAAACAAGAAAACAATCAAGTTCAATTAACTGTCAATGGTAAAGAACCGCTATTAATCATTGAACAACCAAAAGAGGTTAAACCCAAAACCAGACATACCGCTGGTTTGTATCATTTTGCGGTGTTACTTCCAACGCGTAAACTTTTAGCGCGCTTCTTACAACATCTCATTATTAATAAAGTTTATCTTCAAGGTGGTAGTGACCATGGTTTTAGTGAAGCCCTCTATTTCGCTGACCCCGATGGTAATGGTATTGAGGTCTATTGGGATAAACCCCAAGAAGAATGGTTATTAAACGAAGATGGAAGCATCAAAGGCATAACTACTTATCTCGATATTGAAGGGTTAGAAGCTTTATTCGATGATATACCATTTACGAAACTACCTGAAGATACTATTATTGGTCATCTTCATCTACATGTTAATAATTTAGAGGCAGCGGATAACTTCTATGTAGAAGGTTTAGGAATGACTTTAACGATGAAATATGGTCCCCAAGCCAGTTTCTATTCTTATGGAGGGTATCATCATCATATTGGCGCCAATATATGGGGTAGACCACAAGATAATAATCAACCGTTTACTGTAGGGTTAAACAGTTTTAACATCAAGTTTTATAATAACGATGAGTTACAGGCAACAGTTAATCGTTTACGATTATTAGGATATCATGTAGATGAAAAAGAGAACTATTATTTAACACAAGACCCTTCAGGTAATGTAATTAAGTTAGTAATATAAAACAAAATCAGGGTAATCCCTGATTTTTTTATATAAAGATTTAATTAAATTTCATTTATATAATAAATTTCTTTTTTAATTCTTTATTATTAATTGTGGTAACAACTGTTTTAGTTTCTTATCATACATCGCTTCTTTTAGTAGTACAATTGTATTATTATCACATATCTTTTTCAATGTATCTAATAGTTTATCCCTAGAGGAACAATAGATATGATTACTTGAAGGGAATCCTTTCTTAACTAATTTTAACCCTAATTCTCTGATATTTGTATCGATACTAATGAAATAATCAACCTTTGCATCTAATATCCAATTAGTTACCATATCGTAATAGTCTAGATTTTCATCATAATCATCAAACCTACCAAAAACCACAATCTTTTGTTTATCTTTGCCAATAGCTTTGATTACTTTAAGTGCAGCTTCTGTACCTTTTAAGTTTATATGCCAGGTATCATCAATTAAGAGACAATTATTAATACCTTTATGGATACTTAAATGGCTGCGTAAATGTTTAAAGGATTTTAAATGTTTGAGGGCTTCCGAAAGACTTATACCAAGACAGTCGATAGCAGTTAAACTCGAAAGCGCATTTAAGACATTATGTTCGCCTAACCCTGGTACATATACTTCATAACTTCTTCTTTTAGTGACAAGGGTGAAGTTCATCCCATACTCTTTATAAGTGATGTTTTTGGCATAGTAATCATTATGATTAGCTAAACCAAATTTTATAATTTTTCCTCTAAAAACAGATAAATCAAGTTTATTAATGTTTTCATCATCACCGTTAATGATTAAAATGCCACGATAATTAAGACCAGCTAACAGTTCTCCTTTCGCCAGGAGATAATTTTGTGGTGTTTTACAGCCACTGAGATGATCAATACCGATATTGGTGATGATGCCAATGGTCGGTTTAAACATCGTACAGGAAGTAATTAGTTCTCCTGGTGCACCCACTGCGGTCTCCAACACCGCATAATGAGTAGTATCATCAATCATCATGAGGTGTTCGTGATTATAAGCGATATTATTACGACTACGTTTATTATAGACGACATTATAGTTATGCATAAGGATTTGTGTAATCATTTCTTTAACGGTGGATTTACCATTGGTACCTGTGATAGCGATGACAGGAATATTAAAGAGACTACGATAATAGTCAATAAATCTCTGATAAGCATGATAGATATTAGGAACAAAGATAAAATGGTCAATATATTCTTTCCATTCTTTTAATATGGGCTGATCCGTGATAATATAATAATTTTGATATTTTTTTAGTTTATGTTTTTTTATTTCTCGGGTTTTATTTAGATGAAAGACTACAGTGTCATTGTTTAGGAACCTAACGTTTTTATAAACATTTTTAATTAAGGGGTTAATTGGACTTAAAGGTAAGCCAATAACCCTTTTAATTTCGTTTAGATACAATGGTTTCATTAAAAAGCACCTCTAAATAATCGACTCAATAAATTATATGAGAGTGCGCTTAAATTAATAATGATAAATAAGATAATTTTTATACATTTGTCGAAAAAATTCTTTACAAAATAACTTATTACGATATAATAAACACAATGAATAATTACATAGTAGATTGTGGGGTTATTAATCAATGCTTAAATATATCATTAAACGGTTAATTTTTGCAGTCTTAAACGTAATTATCGTCTTGTCGATAATTTATTTATTATCGCAGTATATTTTTGTATCACAAATAATGCGTAAAACTCCTTTTATTAACCGCATTAGTATTGTATGGAATATGTATAAAAACTATGTTCGAGGTATTATTACAGATTGGGACTGGGGGCGTAGTCGTATCGCTTATGGTAATGTATGGTATGCGGTTGTACCAAAAGTAAAACTCACATTTATTATTAACATCATTGCTTTCGCGGTGTATACACTTATAGGTATTACGCTGGGGATTATTACCGCTTTTTATAGAAATCGTCCCATCGATTATCTAGTTAGTAATGTATCTTTATTATTTAACTCCCTTCCTAGTTTTATTTTAATATTCTTGTTAATTTTGGTACTTGGTTACACATTTAAGATCTTTCCACCCCTTCATATATCAAAATCTTATGGTTATAAAATATATTAACGCTCCTATGTAATACCAATGTTAGCTTTAGTATTACCGCAAATTGGTTATATTTGCCAACTTGTGCGGGGTGAAGTAATCGAAATAATGAATGCTGATTATATGTTACTTGCTAGATTAAAAGGTTTGAATAAATTTCAATCTCTTATGCGCCATGGTTTTAAGAATGTGTTAGTCAACATTTTACCCGCCTTATCAACAACATTCTTTGGTGTGATTACTTCATCTATGTTTATTGAACGTGTATCAAATATTCCTGGCCTAGCTTTATTATTTTTTGAAGCCCTAATTGATGAACGTCCTGACGGTTTTTATCTTGTTACAGACACTCCATTACTAATTGTTGTGTGTGGTTTTTATTGTGTATTAATATTTGGAGTTAATTTTATAATTGATGTTATCTATCGAGCATTAGATCCCACAATGGAGGTAGGATCGTAACATTAAACTAGATTTATGAGAATAACTTGACACACATTGCGTTATTAATATATAGTTAGAGTAGTTTGACTAGGTTATATACTTAGTGAATGATGGAACAAAAACTGCAGATATTATGTTGTGGAGGTTTTTATGTCTGAGAAGTTATGTCAAATATGTGGTAAACCATCAGGTAAATATCCTATTTGCTTAGAATGTAACGAGTTAAAGGAAAAAGGTTTGGTTCAAAAATGTGAAAAGTGTGGAAAATGGTATTTAACGGAAAAAGGTTGTTGCGAAAAAAGCATTGATCATAAGACATGTGTTGTATGTGAAGCGGAAACCAAATATGGACCATTATGCCTTGACTGTTACAAGGAAAAAGAAAGTTACAAAAAAGAACTCAAAGGAGATCGCAATGTTCATGAGATTAAAGATCATTACTTTAGTCAACGCAGTATTCTCTATAAAATTAAAAACCCTGAGTATATTAAACGGGGAATAATACGTCTTATTGCGATTAGCGAAGAGTTATCATTATATCACAACGATAATTATTTAAAAGATCGTCTAATGAAGGATATAGACGATATTATAAAATACGTAAATGCTAGGAAAGAAGAACAGGATCAAACTAAAAAAACTAATACATTTGATGATGTAGATTATCGCAAACAATGGCCTGCTGAACACCTGTGTGATGATGGTCATTATGTGAGATCATATTCAGAAATGTTGATTGATAATTGGTTATATCATAATGGTATCGTTCATGCTTATGAAAAAAGTGTACTTATGAATACTCAACCTGATGCCATTGTCCTTGCGGATTTTTATATCCCTGAAGGTGATGTATATATAGAATTTTGGGGTCTAAATGATGATCAAAACTATCTAGAACGCAATGAGAAAAAATTAAAGCTTTATAAAGAAAACCAATTGAACTTAATTAGTTTAGAAGAAGGGGACGTAAAACGTCTTAATGATATCCTTCCAAGAAAACTTCGTGAGTATTTAAAAGACCGTAAATTTAAATGATGCACATTAATAAATCCGATTTTAAGAATATAAAGTACAATTATTATGAAAAAATCTTTAATAGTAACATGTATATAAAAAAGAGCTCTACTAAGAGCTCTTATAATTTTATCGATACTTTTAATTCATTATTCTCTTCAACCCTAATAATTTCTAACCCCTTATGAGTTTTCCGTATCTTTTTTAATGCTTTTAATAAAATTATAATATAATTATTGTCTAAACCTTCGACTTTTACGTATTTATTAATGAGCTTATAAACCAAAGAGTTCGCGATTAGAAACATCGGAATGTAGAGTGTGAAACGGGGTTTATTGTCGGGTTTGATGGTTAACTTCATAGTTATTCAACAATAATCTCAATATGATCTCCGTCTGCACTTTCTACTTCGACGATTTTACCAATTACACCGCTTTCAACGAGATTTAAGATTTGTCTAAAATCGATACTCTTTAGAGCGTCATTATTAGATACTTGTGGCATTTGCATTCCGATTTCTAACCCGAGTTTTACTAAGCTCATTGGTAGATTTACTTTTACCTTATCACCATCATTACTATTGACGACGATGCGTAGGATCATTTGATTTAAGTCTTTCTTTTCTTGTTCTGGGACTAATACTATTTCTGGTGCTTTATCATTTAATAGTTCATCGATACTCACATAAAATAAATGAGCGATTTCAGGTAATAAAGTAATATCAGGGTAGGATAAACCATTTTCCCATTTTGACACCGCTTGCGGACTAACCCCTAAGATCTCAGCGAGTTCTTCTTGAGTATAACCTTTACGTTTGCGCAGTTCACTTAATTTTGAACCAAAGTTTTTCATTATTTAACCTCCTTTGGTTATCATTATATGGGAATTAAGTAAAAAACACTAGCGACTAGTAGTTGAAATCGCAAAAATTTCACTACTTTTAGTTGATTTTTTCTCAACTTATAGTTGTATCAGTAGTAATAGGGAAATTTATCAGTTATAATTATAAAGAACATTTAGTAAGGAGTAGAAAAATGTTAAAGAAAATATGCGGTTTATTAATAATCATTTGTGCAAGTTTAATGTTAAGTAGTTGTTTTCGTAAGCCCATCGAATATAAAACGAATGAATTAAAACTATCCTATGTAGTTAATTATGGGGAGTACGATGAAGAAGATGTAACCTTCTTAATTTTTAGTTCAGATAAGGAATTTACAGTAATCTATCCTGCTTATGGTGTAGGCGAGAAAAAAGAAATCTGGCCGATGAAATATATTAAAGATTCTGACCGCGATGAAGAAATCCTTAAATACATCAAAGACCATTATAATATTATTTCCGAATATGAAAGTAAGAGAGAAGGTAAAGTTATAACTTTCAATACCAATGAAGGAGTGGTCGTTAAATATCTCGTAGATGCACGTTACTTCCAACTTTTCCTCGTCAATAGTCAATATGCGGATATAAAAGGTAATTTTAAATATTTCTTTACATTCCCATTCGATTATGAAAAGGAAACTAAAACAAAATTTCTCTTTGAAGAAGATAAAGTTATCATTAAGTCCGATGCTTATGATAAAGATGAAGTATTAGAATGGTATCGGAAGTTCTGTAATGGTAGAGACATAGATGGAGATTTTATCTTTAGTTATATCAAGTATGACTTTAATTTAACAATTACCGAAAATGAAAAAGAAACATGGTATCAAATTAAAAAAATTTTCTAAACACAAAGAATTATGAATAACTATCATGAAGATAGTTATTCTTTTTTATATTCACAAAATACATCTTAAACTTCGACATTAATTATGATAAAATACAGTAAAGTTGTCTATAAGGAAAGGATCGATAATAATGAATCCCTTTATTGTTTATACAAATGGCAGATTTGATTTAAGTGATAACATTAAACTGGCCTGGAGTGGATGTACGATACTATACTATACAGGTTTTATGGGACAGGGGTTAGAGGTGTTTTCAAATCTACGGGAAATGATTACTTTATCGTGAAAGTCGATGGCATGATTATTAATGATAGACTAAACATAAGAGATTATGTAGAAATTGACTTAATTAAAGACCTACCATTAGATAACCATACGATCGAAATCATTAAGCGCACTGAATACAATATCGGTTGTACTGAAATTATTGATTTTATTATCTATGATGGCAGAATCATTGAGCCAGAGATACCTAAGTATGATTTAAAAATAGAATTTATTGGTGATTCCATTAGTGCTGGTTATGGAGTAGATACCAGCGAGCTTTCTACGGAAGCGGTATTGAAACTAAACTATGACCCCAAGTACGATAATGCCGCACTTACTTACTGCTATTTAACTGCTGAAGCGTTAAAAGCGGAGTATCATATCATCGCTTGTAGTGGTTATGGCTTAATAAGAAATTATAATGGTATGGATACACCACTCATGCCAGAAATGATCGATAAGATTACCCCATTAACCACGAAAAGCTGGGATTTCCGCAAATGGATACCAGATATTGTGGTAATTAATTTAGGTACTAATGATTTTAGTGTTAATTACATCCCTGATAAAGGTAAGTTTGTCAGTGCATATATTAATCTTATTGAACGCTTAAAGGAATATTATAGACAAGCTAAGTTCATTTGTAGCGTTGGTCCTTGTGTCGCTGGTAAATCCCTAACAATTTTACGTGAATATGTCCAAGCAGTAGTCAATCACTTTAATAATAACCAAGTATTTTATCTTGAATATCCCCATCATACTTACGCTGATGGTTATGGCGTTGATTATCATCCTAGTAAAAAGACCCATGAAAAGATGGCTGAGTTATTAGCAAGTAAGATAAAGGCTATTATGTAAAAACAAAAGAGTCTAATTAATAGACTCTTTTCTTTTATATACCTAATATAAGCGATGCAAGTTGGAAGTAAAATAATAATGAAATTGCATCAACGATAGTAGTTATTATTGGACTGGCCATTATCGCTGGGTCTAGCTTTAGTTTACTTGCGATAATCGGAAGCATTCCCCCAAAAACCTTCGCAAAGACGATTGTGAGATAAAGAGATAAGGATACAGTTAAAGCGATACTAAAGCTTGTTTTATCAACGATTAAGATTCTTATTAAATTAATCGAAGACAAAATTAAACCAACAATTAAACTGATGCGAAATTCCTTAAAGATAATTTTGAAGATGTCTTTAATTTTTACTTCGCCTAATGATAAACCCCGAATAATTAAGGTAGAAGCTTGGCTACCTGCATTTCCAGCAGTGTCCATTAGCATCGGTATAAAGGAAGCGAGGATTACTTGAGAAGATAAGGTCGCTTCATAGTTACGAATAATATATCCTGTAAAGGTTGCGGATATCATAAGGAAAAGTAACCAGGTGATGCGGTTACGCGCTAGATGAAAAATACTTGATGACATATAAGTTTCTTCACTAGGCACGATAGCGGCCATTTTATAAATATCTTCCGTGCTTTCTTCTTCGATGACTTTCATGATATCATCGAAGGTGATAATTCCAACTAGACGTTTTTCCGTATCAACTACTGGTAAAGCTAAGAAACCGTACTTTTTGAAGACTTTCGCAACTTCTTCTTGGTCATCATTGGTATGAACATAGATTACGTCTGTGGTCATAAGATCAGATATCAATGTATCATCGGGACTAACTACTAGTTCTCTTAATGACACAATACCTTCAAGTTTACGGTTTTGGTCAATAACGTAACAGGTATAAACAGTTTCTTTTTCTAAACCAATGCGTTTAATCTTTTGAAGAGCATCTTTTACAGTAATATCTCTTTTTAAGTCGACATACTCGATGGTCATTAAGCTACCCGCAGAGTTTTCCGGGTACTTTAAGAATTGATTGACTAAGGATCGTTCTTCTTCTGAAACATTTCGTATAATCTTCTTAACGATGTTCGCGGGCATTTCTTCGAGTAGGTCAATCATATCGTCAAAGTAGAGTTCATCAATTAGCGTTTTAACTTCCTTATCGGTGATGGCGTGGATGATTGCTTCTTGCGTATCCGTGGATAGATAGGAGAATACTAGTACAGCAGTATCTTTGGGGAGAATCCGAAAGATAACTAATTGATTATTAGTATCAAGTTCTTCTAATATTTCTGCGATATTAACGTGGTTCATTTCGATGAGTAAATCGCGTAGTTTAATATACTCCTTATTTTCTAAGAGTTCAAGTAATTGTTCTTTCATATAAAAACCTCCTTCTTCAGGAGAACCACACCATATGATGAATATGGTTCTCGTTTATATTTAGTTTAATAATTAAGTTATTCAATTCATGCGACGGGTACGAATCCATATTCATCACCACCTTATTTTTAAACACACCTTATTATAACATAATCTAGGAAAATGTTAAATTCTCTCATTGGTGATAATGAAAATTATTTTCATTTATGAAAGTGCTTTTAAGTGTGAAAATTTTCATTATGAGAAACTCCCCCTTTACTAGTTATTACCATATGATATAATAACAAAGTAATCTCCGAATATTCACATAGTGGGGGACCCAGTTCTTGGGGTGAATCTTTAATTATCATTAATTAAAGAAGGGTTACTTGGAACCCTAACCCGTCAGCTAACCTCATAGGAGTTTCCAAGCATATTGCGTATGATTTTTTTTCATACGTTTTTTTGTTGATTAACCCAAAAAAATAGTAGGAGGAAAAGTAATGGATATCGTCTTAAAAATTAGTATTATTCTCGCTCTTGGTCTTATTGGTGGTAAACTTGCCACACTAGTCAAACTGCCAAATGTATCAGGATACTTAATCGTAGGGTTATTCATGGGAACTTCACTATTAAACTTCGTTACGGCAAGTGATGTAAAATCTTTAGAAATCTTAAGTGAAATAGCTCTAGCCTTCATCGCTTTTAGTATTGGTAGTGAATTCGTCATTAGTGACATGATTAAGTATGGTAAAAAAGTCTTAGTAATTACATTAGGAGAAGTAATAGGAGCTATATTTTTAGTATTCTCGGTAATGTATTTTATCTTTCATCAAAGTTTTAATTTCAGCATCGTTATCGCATCGATGTCAGCAGCCACTGCTCCTGCGGCTACTTTATTAGTTATTAGACAATATCGAGCTTATGGACCACTTACTAAAACCATTTTACCAGTGGTAGCTTTAGATGATGTCTTTGGGATTATGGCTTTTGGGATTGCGATGTCACTAACCAAAATAACCACAAGTGCGGTTAAGCCTAACATCTTACAAATTATTCTTAACCCCTTAATTGAAATCTTTGGTTCATTAAGTGCTGGTTTAGTAATTGGGATTATTCTAACGCTTGTCTTAAAGAAGATTAAATTTACTGATGAAGTTTTAGTAGTATCATTAGTTGCGGTAGGAACAGGTATTGGGGTAGCGGAGCTCTTTGACTTATCACCATTATTAATTAATATTATGATTGGGACAACGATTGTTAATTTACTAAATAAACCAGAAAGGGCTTTCCAATCTATCAATAATTTTACCCCGCCATTTTATATTCTCTTCTTTACCTTAGCGGGGGCATCACTTAATTTAAGCATCTTAAAATCGATTGGTTTAATCGGTATTGTGTATGTCTTTGCCCGTGGTGTAGGTAAGATGAGTGGTGCTACAATTAGCGCTTTAATAGTTAAAGCGGAGAGCACGGTAACGAAATATTTAGGTTTAGGTTTATTACCTCAAGGAGGAATATCAATAGGGTTGTCAATCTTAGTTCGGCAATATTTACCTCAGTATGCGAATGAAATAACCACCATCATCATGTTCAGTATCCTTATTTATGAAACATTTGGACCCGTGTTTGCGAAAATTGCGATTTCCAAAGCCAAAGAAATAAATGGCATGGATAGATTAGGCGAAACAGTAGTTGAACAGGTAGAAGGGCATCAAGAATTACAACTCCAAACATCGACCGTTTAAAGGAGGTTTTCATGAAAGCTTTAGTAATTGTGTTAAATATCGATGACTACTTAGAAGATATTTTAACAATCCTCGCTAACAATAAAGTCAAAGGTGCCACCATCATCGATAGTCAAGGGATGGGAAGCGCCATCGTCAATAATGAAATATCAAGTATACCGTTGTTTAGTTCTTTGAAAATGTTACTGAGTGAAAGACATCCACGCAATAAAACCATCTTTTCCGTTATCCATAATGATGATATCTTGAATAATGTGGTAGCGGAAATTCAAGCATTACTTAGAAAAGATCATCATCAAGGAATTGGTTTTATGTTTACTGTACCTGTGGATAACATCTTCTTAATTAAAAATGGTAACTAAATCATTATCTTAAATAATATCAATAGATTAAAATCAAAATATTAGTTATAATTATAATAATAAGATTATAATATAACGAGGTAATATATGAAACGTAGTTTTCGAAGCGTCCTCGTGGAACGCTCTTTAAAAGTCCTTGGTGTAATAAAGCGGCACACCCATGAAAAAGTGAATAAAAGGAAGATCGAAAAAATCATGAAAAAAGGGAAGTATGTTTATAGACTTCCTTTTGTCAAGTTTTTTAAGAATATTAAGTTATTGGTTCTCGATGATATGATCTATTATGTTATTAATCAGGATAAAGCTACTAATCCTCATAAAATTATGTATTTTCATGGTGGCGCTTATTTAGATCAACCCTTATTGTTTCACTGGCGCTTCATCGATAAAATCGCAAAAAGGACGAATGCAGAAATCTGGGTACCCATCTACCCGAAAATTCCTTTATTTACTGCCCAAGAAGCCTATGAGCGCTTAATTAAACTTTATCAGTTATTATTATCTACATATCCTGATAATGATATTATATTTGTTGGGGATTCATCCGGGGGTGGCTTAGTTTTAGGTTTAGCCCAAAAACTTAAAGTTCTAAATCTAAAACAACCACGAGACTTGATCATGATTTCTCCTTGGCTTGATATTTCCATGACTAATCCACTTATTCAAGAAATTGAACCTTATGACCAAATGCTTAATTCGAATGGTTTAAAGGTCTGTGGTGATTACTGGCGTGGTGAGTATGATGCTAAGGACCCCTATGTTAGTCCTTTATATGGAGAGATAACAGGGTTAGGTAAAATAACGATTTTTATTGGTACTTATGATATTCTTTATGCTGATGCATTAGGTCTATTAGAAAAAGCTAAAAAAGAAAATATCGAGATAAACTTCTATGCATATGAGCATATGCCCCATGACTTCCCTTTATTTCCAGTCCCAGAAGTACAAGAAGCACTAGATATCATAGTGAATATTATCAATAATTAAAAAAATGAGAGGGAGATGATTGTGAAGTATAAAAACTATTTCATTATCATTATCATAGGTATTATTGTATTTGGTTTAAGTTTTCTCGCTTTAGTTTTTGGAGATTTTTTAGCCGCAACTTATGATGTAATTGGGATTCGGATTGCGACATTGTTTGTGGCATATGCGTCATTCATCTCCAGTATGACTTTTAGTTTCTTAATCTATTATCATAATCGCACAGTTAGTCGAATAAATGACGATACCAATAAACGGGCTGAACTCTTTCGTGAACTCCAATTTGCGTCAAGTAATTACTCGATTATTGAATTCATGGATCGCATGTTAATTTATAATGAATCAGAACGTTATGTGGAACGCTTAATTAATACAGGCAATACTAGTTTTCATATGTTTGAAGAAGGTATCAATTTTGATGATGTCAGAAAAAATCCCCACAATTATCGATTTATTTCAGTACGGATACCTTTTCGTGTAGTTGAAGGCAAACTAGTATCCCATATTAGTTTTGACCTGTTAACATTTGAACGGGATTTAATAAAATTTCGCTTTTTAACACCTGATAATCAAAACGAGAGTAGAGTATTTATTCTTTATAATGAACTTACAAAACGGAATAATGTGATTATTAACTTGGTATTTTCCAAAGATAGTGCCTTTATGCAAGATCATCACGATAATTACTTTACCAAAATTAAAGTGATAATCAATATTACTAGTCTTTTAGGTGTAAGAGTTAAAGGTATTAGTGAGTTATACTTTACAAATCCTGAACAAATTGAGTTTAAAGGATCAAATACTTATCGCATTAACTCTTCTAACTTCACTTTAATTGAAATGCCTAAAATTGAACAATTATATGAATACTAACAAATAAACCATCGTTTAACGATGGTTTATTTTAATAGTAATAATAAAATCTATTTGGGTTTTGAACATCAATTTTACCAAATGGATGTTCAACAGGGGCATAAATTGTAAAGAGTTTTAAAGGTTCATTTCCTATATTTACGAGATTATGCCACATGCCTTGAGGAACTATAATCGCATCTCCTTCATGAACGATGCGTTGGAAAAATAGGTTATCTTGATTGTCACCTATATAGATTTTCCCTATACCTTCTTCAATCATGAAAAATTGGTCAATGTCGGGATGGATTTCTAAGCCAATTTCTTCTCCAACTGGTATACTCATTAACACTAGTTGAAAATTATCTCCCGTCCATAGCACTCTACGAAAATAGGTATTTTCTTCAGTGACATCTTCGAGATTAGTCATAAAAGGATTTTTACCGTAATCAGTAACATCAGTAAAACGCATATTATTCACCTTCCTCAGTGTATAATATGCGTTTATCATTGATGTTGATAATTGTCTTTTTTTTTCTTTGTTAGACTTTCACTAAATGTATCAAACCCTTGATGTAATTAAAATAGTTAGAAGTTAATAAAATGGAAAATTTTTACACATACTAATATTAGTGATTTATAGTTAGGTTTTTTTGCGCAATTGTGAATCTTGTGCTATAATTTAAGTAAAGTATTTGTTTTGTCAATACGCATTACGGAGGTGACGGATTCCTTGTTTCAAGTAGATGACATCATCGTCTATGAAACTTTTGGCGTCAGTCGGATATGCGAAATCATTGAAAAGGAAGGCAAGCAATACTATGTGATTAAACCATTAAATCGGACAATCGTGGTTCGTACACCAGTGGGAAACAATAAGGTAGTGATGCGCAGGATAATGACGGAACATGAGGCTCGGAACTTAATCAATAGATTATCAGAAATTGAACCATTGTGGATTGATGATAATAAGAAACGGACGCAAATCTATTATGATATCTTACGTCGTGGTAATTGTATTGATATTTGTCGAATAATTAAAGCATTAAGGACAAAGAATGCCGAAAGAATTAAACAAAAACGAAACATTCCCATTACTGATAAAAACATTTTAGACCGTGCCGAACGTCTGCTCCTCGAAGAAGTATCCTGTGTGCTTAAAATGACGATGGAAGAAGTTCGCGAACAATTTGCGAAATATTTACATAAACATTAAAAGTATCCTTTTGATTAAATATAGGATACTTTTTTCTTTTACAGATATACATTGAAAAATGCGTTTTTATGTGATATTGTTTAAGTATAAACAGTACAGGGGGAAAAATATGGATAATAATAATCAAGTGAGAATCTTACCACGTGTCTGGATCTCGTTAATACTCTTTGGACTAATCGGACAAGTGGCATGGACCATTGAAAACATGTATCTTAACGTCTATATATATAAGACAGTAACTTATGATCCTGATGCGATTGCCTATATGGTAGCCGCCAGTGCCATCGTGGCAACAGTTGCGACTCTTCTAATGGGCGCTTTATCTGACCGATTGCGGAAGCGCAAAATATTTATGACCTATGGTTATATCTTATGGGGTATTTCGATTGTTCTCTTTGGGTTTATCACTGTCGAAAATGTTGCCAAAGTTTTTCCAATGTTTAATGCGATTACGACTGCCGTTGTTCTCATTATTATTCTAGACTGTATCATGACTTATATTGGTTCTACCAGTAATGATGCAGCTTTTCAAGCATGGGTGACTGATGTAACCCATCCTACTAATCGGGGGAAAGCTGAAGGAGTACTCGCAACAATGCCCCTACTCAGTATGTTACTAGTGTTTGGGTTCCTTGATATCTTCACGCAGAAGCAAATGTGGCTGACCTTCTTTGCGATAGTGGGAATTATCGTCTTTATCGCTGGTGTAGTTGGTTTATTCTTAGTAAAAGATGGGGAAATAAAAGGAAAAGATAGTGATTACTTAAAGGACATCATATATGGCTTTAAACCAAGTATCATAAAAGCTAATAAAGAACTTTACATCGTCTACACCATCATTTGTATCTTAGGGATTGCACAACAAGTCTTTTTACCTTATTTCATTATTTATATGGAATATTATCTAGGTATTAAGAACTACGCTCTTGTTCTTGGTGCGGTCTTAATCTTAGCTTCAGCGATTAGTATCGTCGGTGGTCGCCTTGTTGACAAATATGGTAAACAAAAGTTCTTAATCGCTTCCTTAGTTTTTTACTCATTAGGAATGTTTGTCCTCTTTATTTTAGGAAGAACGATTCCTGATTATCGGACTGCGACTATCATCCTAACGACTATCTTTGGGACCATCATGATGGGTGCTTATTTAGTGTCAATGGTTATCTTCAATTCCTTGGGTCGCGATATTGTTCCTAAAGATTATATCGGCGCATTTACAGGCATTCGCATGATCTTCTTTGTAATGATACCGATGATTATTGGACCATTTATTGGATCAAGTATCATCCAGTCAAATCCAAATGTATTTTTAGATGAGTTTGGTGCAACCCAATATGTACCCATTCCTGAAATCTTTTTTGGTGGTACAATTGTTTCATTACTTGCGTTTATTCCGGGATATTATATTTTAAAATTTATGAAAAAACGGGAGGGATATTATGAGTCAACATGAAATTACAAGTATGCATGATCTATTAGATGAAAATGGTCATTTAGCGGAAGCAGGGTATGCGCGTAAATTATTACTCAAATATGACCGATCGATGGTTAAAACACCTAAATGGCGTATTAAAGAATGGGATTACTATTTTATCGGTAACTCCAAGTACGGTATTGCCCTTACTTTAGCGGATAATTCTTATATGGGGCTTGCGGGAGTAACTTTCTTTGATTTTGAAAAGAAAGATAAGACCAATTATGCGAAGTTTTTACTTTTCCCCATGGGAAAACTAAATCTTCCCACGAAGAGTAGCGAAGGTGTATCGGAATATCAAAGTAAGAAGATTAGTCTCTGTTTTAAAGTTAGTGATAATATCCACCATCTCACTTGTGATGTACCTAACTTTAAAGATGGGAAAGCACTACATGTGGATGTAAAACTAACTAATGTGCCAGAAGAAACTATTGTCATGGCCACACCATTTAAAGAAAATAAAAAAGCCTTTTATTATAACCAAAAAATCAATAATCTCGTCGCACATGGTCAATTTACGATTGGTGATGAGGTATATGATTTAACAGATAATTTAGGTGTCTTTGATTGGGGTCGAGGGGTATGGATTTATGATAGTACTTGGTATTGGAGTAGCTTATCCACAAGATTACCAGATGGAAGCATGTTTGGCTTTAATCTAGGTTATGGTTTTGGCGATACCAGTGCCGCTACAGAAAACATCCTGTTCTATAATGGTAAAGGTCATAAACTCGAACACGTTGATTTCGGTATTCCGGAAAAAGACGGCAAAGACGACTTCATGAGTCCATGGCACTTTACAAGTAGTGATAATCGACTGGAGTTAACCTTTACACCTGTATTTGATAATGTTCAAAAAACTAATCTCCTAATCCTCGGTCAGGATGGCCATCAAGTTTTTGGCTACTTTAACGGTAAAGCAGTCCTTGATGATGGTACTGTAATTGAATTAAAAGATGCCTTTGGCTTTGCGGAAAAAATTAGAAATCGCTGGTGATGAGTATGGAGGACTTACGCACAAAATGGGGGCGTAATATCAAGCCTGATAATGTATTACCAGAATATCCTCGCCCGCAACTAGTGAGGGATAGTTACTTAAATTTAAATGGTTACTGGGATTTAACGATAACTGATGATACTAATAATACTGTATTTGTTGGTAAAATCTTGGTGCCTTTTTCACCTGAATCGGTACTCTCTGGCGTAAACCATGTGACAAAGCCCAATGAAACCTTGCATTATCGAAGAAGAGTTAGTTTACCAACTGATTTTCACCGCGGCAAACTCCTCCTTCACTTTGGGGCAGTGGATCAAATCGCCGAAGTATATATTAATGAACAACATGTGTTTACTCATATCGGAGGATTTACTCCTTTTTCCATTGACATAACGGAGAAAGTGCAGGACGAGTATTTTGATATTTTAGTTAAAGTTAAAGATGTAAGTGATACAAGTTATCATAGTGTTGGTAAGCAACGGTTTAATCGAGGTGGTATCTTTTACAGCGTTCAATCAGGTATCTGGCAAACCGTGTGGTTAGAAAGTGTGCCAATGAACTATATTAAGAATCTTTTTATAACCCCTTTATATGATGAAGAAAGCGTTAAGTTTACTTTAGATAAAACAAGTGATGATGAAGTTCATGTTGAAGTGAGTTTTAAGGGAGTTAAACAAGGCGAAATAATCACTAAAGAAAGTGAGTTCATCATCAAGTTAAGTAATCTTTATCCTTGGAGTCCCGAAAAACCTAATCTTTATGATGTCAAGATTACTTATGATGAAGATGTAATTCAAAGCTACTTTGGCATGCGCATTTTTGAAAGAAAACAAGATAAGGACGGTTTATATCGCTTCTATTTAAATCATAAACCCTATCTATTAACAGGAGTATTAGATCAAGGTTATTACTCCGATGGGTTACTAACCCCACCTAGCGATAAAGCGATGATTGAAGATATCAATTTAATGAAGAAAATGGGCTTTAATCTTTTAAGAAAACACATTAAGATTGAACCCTTAAGATGGTACTATCATTGTGACCGCTTAGGAATGATTGTCTTTCAAGATATGATTAATGGTGGAGGTAGAAAGGATATCATCCTCCATAGTGTGTTAGCTCAACTAGGTATTCATTTAAGTGACCGTTTATATTCTCTCTTTGGTAGAAAGAACAAAGAGGGGAGAAAACAGTACGAAACAGAGCTTACCGAAATGCTTAACCACCTCTACAATTCACCTTGTATTGCGACCTGGGTACCTTTTAATGAAGCTTGGGGACAATTTGATAGTAAACGGATTAGCGCATATATTAAGTCCGTTGATGCTACACGCCTAATTGACCATGCGAGTGGGTGGAGCGATCAAGGGTGTGGAGATTATCATAGTCGACATATCTACTTTACTCCGATTCGCTTCTATAAATGTAAAGGACGAAAACGGATTAATGCGTTAACAGAGTTCGGTGGATATAGTTTAGCAGTCGAAAATCATCGTTTCAATAAAGATAAAGTATTTGGTTATAGAGTATATAAGACGAAGATAGACCTAGAAAAAGCTTTAGAAGTTTTATATTTAAAGAAAGTCTTACCACAAATTAAACGCGGTTTATCCGTAATCATCTATACGCAACTTTCCGATGTGGAAGATGAAGTAAATGGTTTAATTACTTATGACAGAGAAGTTATAAAAGTTGATATTGAAAAGATTAAACATCTAAATAATCAACTAAAACTCGAATTCTTGAAAATAGAATAATTAAAGGAGTAAAATAATGCTTAAAGTTTATGGTATTGAACATATACTATACTTACTTGTCACAATTATCATTTTTTCCGTAACTATACCACTAATTAAGAAAAAAGTAACCACAGAGGACAAACAAAATAAACTGATGAAAATCTTAGGTATTATCCTTTTTCTAACGGTTTTAAGTAATCGGATCTCTTTATGCATCGAAGATAGAAGCATCCTTACTTTTTTCCCAAGCACCTACTGTGGCGCAAGTAGTTTTGCGTTATCGATAGGACTATTACTACTTAAGCGCGATAGTAAATTATTTCATTGTGTATGTTACGTAGGTTTTGTGGGAGGAATACTTACTTTGATTTATCCTGATTTTTTACCTCAGGATGATTCCCTCTTTTATCCACCGACCATTACAGGTCTCCTTCATCACACCATAATTATTTATACGGTTATCGTGATGGTAATGACGAAATACTTACAACCAAGTTTGAAAAAATGGTACCTACTTCCAGTGGGGTTAAACTTTTATCTATTCTATGGTTTAGTTTTAATTACTGAATTGAATTTTAGTGATGCGATGTACATATTTACGCCTGCTTTACCAGATTCAATCTTTAACTGGTTTGTGTTAGGAATCTTAGTGTTAAGTGCTCATGGTCTCTTCCTCTACCTATGGGAGTACTTTACAAATAGAACTAAAACACAGGAAGTAGTGGTAAAGCCAGCTTAAAAGATAATGTAAATATCATCAGTAAAAAATCATAAATATAAATTAATTTAAGGAATAAATAGAAGGTATTAATACCTTCTATTTGTATATGGTTTGACTAAGTTAAGATGCTCTGTAGTATAATAAAGTTAAGAAAGTAAGGAGGTAATTACATGAGTGATTTAACTTTAAGTGCCACTTTAAGTAATGGTGTAAAGATGCCTTATTTAGGTTTTGGGACTTTTAGAATCCCACCAGGGGATGTTACTAAAAATGCGGTACTTGAAGCTTTAAAAGTAGGTTATCGTCACATTGACACTGCCAAGATTTATGGTAATGAACAAAGTGTCGGTGAAGCGATTCGCGAAAGTGGAATAAACCGCGAAGAAATATTCGTCACTACGAAAGTTTGGAATACGGATCAAGGTTACGATTCGACTTTAAGAGCCTTTGATGAATCATTAAGCAAACTTGGCATGGATTATGTTGATTTATATTTAATTCACTGGCCCAAAGACAAGAATATAGAAACCTGGAAAGCTCTTGAGAAATTATATAAAGATGGTCGAGTAAGAGCGATTGGGGTAAGTAACTTCAAAATTCATCATTTAGAACACCTCTTACAACACGCTGAAATCGTTCCAATGGTTAACCAAGTGGAATGCCATCCACAGTTCCCCCAAGATGATGTATTAGAATACTGTAAAGCTCATCATATTCAACTTGAAGCATGGGGACCTTTGATGCAAGGGCAAGTGTTCAATAAACAAGTGCTCATTGATTTGGCTAATAAGTATAATCGTACGGTTGCGCAAATTGCGTTAAGATGGCAACTACAACGTGGTGTAGTGGTAATTCCTAAATCAACTAATCCAGAGCGCATTAGAGAAAATAGTCAGATTTTTGACTTTGAAATTTCTGAAGAAGATATGAAAGTGATCGCCACATTAAAAGGTGAAAGAATTGGTCATGACCCTGACCATATAACATTCTAATAACCCTTCGTTGAAGGGTTATTTTTTATTTTATAAAAATTTTATCTACAATAACTTAAAGATATGATACAATAGAGAAAGAGTAGATAAGAGGTGATATCATGAAACGACCAAAAGTAAATATTTCTAATTTTATCATGACCTTGGCGTTCATGATATCAGTTATTATTCAAGGGGTTAGATTATTTAAATTTGATTATGTAGCACTTAGCGGACCAATCTTTAACGAATTATTATGGGTTGGTTGTTTAGTGCTTTTTGTATTTTCACTTGTTTTAGTTATTTATTATGTACCGTTATTTTTAATAATTAAATTACTTTAAGTTTTGACTTAACTCGTTTTAAAGTTAATTTTCAATATATTATTAATAAGCCTATTACAACCTATCATTATGTTTTAAATAAAAGAGATATTTATGTAGTTAAACAGGTGTTTCGTTGTTGATTTCATCGCTTTAATTTTTATTACTTATAACTTAATAAAAATAATTAAAGCGATGAAAGGAGAACTATGAAACGAGTAATTAATATATCCCTTATAGTGTTTTTAATCATCTATTTAGTATGTTTAGTTTTACCTAGTGTAAATAAACTAGTCTTTATTGTTAAGCATCTATCCTTTTATCTATTTATCGGATTATTAGCTTTTAGGATAATTGTGTTCTTTGCGAATCTATTAATTAACAAAGCTGAAGGTAAGGCTAGTTTATTAAATATCATTAATCTATTGAAAGTCTTTACCTTTATCTTAGTACTAAGTGTTGTCGGACTCCTTCAATATGAATATATCGAACAAAAAGAAAGAATATATATCTTAGGATGTTTATATTATGATGAATATGATAATTTGATATACGAATCACTATATTGGGGTAATTGTCCAGAGTTAGAAGACTATATTAACGAAGATGAACACTTAAGTTTTACCGTAAAAGAAACAAAAACAGGATTTTATGCTTACTACAACTTCTTAAAAGAAGATGGTGGTAGAGAACTTCTAAATAGTGTTAACTTAACTTTTGATACCATTACTAAAGTAAACATTAGTTATGATGCTAAGCGAATAGTCAATGTGGAAATGCATCGTAATGAGGTTATCAAAGTAGAAAAAGATTCTATTAAATACGCACTTAATAGTTATTATCGCAATGTTACGATCGATTATGAAAATCTTGAAATTACTAGCGCTGATGGGGAATATCATCATCATGATACTAATGAAACGAGTCATAATTTTACAAGTGATGAACTTACGCTTAGAAAACTCTATGCGTTAAAACAAGAGGTCGATGATAAAAATCAGCGATTAGATATTTATAAAGAGGTGGATGGAGAAAGCGAATTACTTTCGACGAGTTATGTTTCAATTTATGATCGGGTGATTGAAACAGATATTTATCAAGAAGTTGCCAATCTCACCTCCAAGTATCGCTTAAAACTAAATGAAGATTATATAGAGCATGAATTACTAACTTATGTTGATGATAAGTTGATCGATAGAAATTACCGGTTATTCGCATCATATCGCGATATTGATTATCTATTAAAAAGAAAAGAAGCGAAATTCAGTGATAAGGTTATCGTCAATTATAAGTATAGGCATTCTTTTGATGTGATGCGAAACTCGATAATTCTTCAAGATCAAGAAATATATGAATGTAAAGCCACAAGTTTTGGGAAGGTTATCAAAGAATATATTCAACCCAAAAAAGCTCTTTTTGGGGAAAAGTATCTTGACTATGTAAATAAGTATATTGAACTATATCATTATTACGATATTGTGACTAACGGTAAAACTTTATTTGATTACGAGTATGATTTAATGAATAATGGACCTGGCGATGATGTGATTTATCAACGGTTCCCCTTCTTTGATGAGTATTATAAGTAATTAGAGATATAATAGAGCGGTAATGTTTATACATTATCGCTCTTTTTTATGTGGTTTAACTTTGTGAAAAAAAGAAGATATGTTTTTCTTTATTTTTTATATAGAATGAGTATAATTATATCTTGGATTTCAAGAGAGGTTGAAGAATTATATGGCGAAAAAATTAAATTATTATTTGAAGAAGGACTCAGTGAGTAGCGATGTAGCATATTCGATATCAGTAATCGCTAAAACACTTAAGCAGTTTATTAAGAAAAATATTGTATGTGTAATTGCGATATGTGCAGCGCTTTTAACATCATTTATTATTAAACCTGATAAGGAGTACTTAAATTATTTTGATTTTCGTACTTTAACATCATTATTTATTTCTTTAGCGGTTATTTGTGCTTTAAACAATATTCATTTCTTTGATATTATCAGTCAAAGAATCGTTTATTTGTTTAAGACTACAAGAAGTGCAATCTTAGCCCTTATATACATTACTTTTATTGGGTCGATGTTTATAGCGAATGATATGGCATTAATTACATTTTTACCTTTAGGTTATTATTTATTGATTAACACTAAACAAGAAAAGTATATGGCTTTTGTGTTCATTATGCAAAATATTGCGGCTAATTTAGGAGGAATGCTTACTCCTTTTGGTAATCCGCAAAACTTATACTTGTATTCTTACTTTAATATTGATAGTATTGAGTTCATGGGTATTATGTTTATTCCTTTTATTGTGTCAATTACTTTAATTACGATTTGCGCTTTGTTTATTAGTAATAAAGAATTAACATTATCTAATGATGTACAAGAAAAACTCGATGTTAAGAAAACAATCCTTTACTTAATCTTATTTTCATTCACTTTAATCATTATCTTTAGAGTAGTTCATTATTTATGGGGATTAGTTTTAATACCTTTAATCTTATTAGTAGTAGATAAAAAAGCTTTAAAGAAAGTTGATTATCCTTTACTAATAACCTTTGTTGCTTTCTTTATCTTTTCTGGTAATGTTGCTAGGATGGATACAATTAGAAACACTGTAGGTGCATGGTTAAATAAATCCACATTACTTATCGGAGTTTTATCATGTCAATTTATTAGTAATGTACCTACCGCCATTCTTTTATCTCATTTTACTAATAATTACCGAGAACTATTAGTTGCGGTTAATATTGGTGGCACTGGTACGTTAATTGCGAGTTTAGCGAGTTTAATTACTTATCGTACATACATAAAATATAATCCCAGTAAGCAAATGTATTATTTAAAGATGTTCTCAGGGTTTAATTTCAGTTTTCTTGCGATTTTAATCTTAGTAGGTTTAATTATGTTTGGTTTCTAAGAGACGGTTATCGTCTCTTTTTTTATAATTAGTAATAATATTGATAAATTATTATTTATGTATAATAAAAATTAATGATATAGTTAAAACATCGATAAATTATAATTTATCAAGAGAATGGGTTAGTTATCTTTACAGTTTGGAAATTATACATATGAAAGAATATAATAAATAGTTTTATAGGGGAGAGAATTATGAAGTTAATTAAACATCATTTGAATCCAATCTTAAAACCAAATCCGCAAAATGATTGGGAGAGTCTATGTGTATTAAATCCAGGTGTGTATTATGAAGAAAGAGACAAGTTATTCTACATGTTGTATCGGGCAGCAGGTCATGATAAAACCCATTTTATTCATTTAGGTTTAGCCATAAGTAGAGATGGCGCTCACTTTGAAAGGGTTTATGATTTTCCTGTTCTATCACCTGATGTTAATGGTGCTGATGGAGGATGTGTTGAAGATCCCCGCATCGTGAAGTTTGGCGATACTTACTACATTACTTATGCATCTAGAACTTATCCACCTGGACAATATTGGTTACCTAATCATAAATCATTTGGTAATCGTCCAGAATTTGGTCCTTTCTTCGCCAAACATAATAATACAGTAACCCATTTGGCAATGACCAAGGATTTCTTTAGTTTTAAGAAATTAGGTAGAATTACTGATTCCCGTATTGATGACCGCGATGTGATTCTTTTTCCAGAGAAGATAAATGGAAAATTTGTCCGTTTAAGTAGACCAATGGAGTATGTGGGAGAACAATATGGATGTGAAGTCCCTAGTATTTGGATATCCTTTAGTGATGATTTAATGGAATGGGATAATGTTCAATTACTAATGACTAAAGAAGAATGGTGGGAAGATAAAAAGATTGGCGGGTCTACACCACCAATTAAAACAGATGTTGGCTGGTTCCATCTCTATCATGGTGTATCTACCAAAGATAATGCCTATCGAGTAGGAGCAGTACTATTAGATCTTAATGACCCTACGAAAATTATTGCGCGAACCAAAGACTTCCTTATGGAACCAGAATATGATTATGAAACACAAGGTTACTACAACGGTTGTGTATTTCCAACCGCTAACTGTGTGGTCAATGATACACTTTATGTCTATTATGGAGCTGCAGATAAATATGTATGTCTTGCGACATGTAAGTTCTCTGAGTTGCTTGATTATTTAATAACTAAGTGTAGAGTTGAGTAACAAATGAATGTTGATAGGGATAAACGAAAACCGCTTTATGTGATTATGTTCAGTGGTGGGGCAAGTAGTGCCTATATTGCCTATGAAGTAACTAAACAGTATGGAAAAGAGAATTGTGTTTTGTTCTTTTGTGATACACTATGGGAAGACATAGATAAGTATCGTTTTATGGATGAAGTATCTAATTACATTGGAATACCTGTAATCCATAGAATTAATGGAAGAACCCCCTAAGATATATTCCTTGAGATGGGTGATTTAGGAAATGCAAGGTTAGCTAAATGTTCTGAAGAATTGAAGGTTAGAGAAACAGTACAATTTATTGAAGAAAAACGTGAAGAAGGATTCGAACCAATTCTCTTCTTTGGTATTGGACCGCACGAAAAGCACCGTGCTGAGAACTTACGCGAATTCTATGCCCATGTTCCACTAGAACCAGTAGAAACAAGATTTCCGATGATTGAAATCTATAAAGAAGATGTTGATGTTAAGTCAATTATCGTTAAAGAATGGAAGATTAGATTACCTCGTATGTATGATTTAGGTTTTTCTCATGCAAATTGTGGAGGAAGATGTGTACGAGGTGGTTTTAAACATTACGCTTTGTTATATAAAGTATGGCCAGATCGATATAAACAACAAGAAGACATGGAAGAAAGATTTAGACAAAAGTTTTTTATGAATGTCTCAATTCTTAAAAAAGATGGTGGACCATATACTTTAAGACAATTAAGAGAACGGTTTGAACATGATCCACAATATCTAGAAGATTTATTAAGCGGTAATGTTTGTGATGTAGAAGATACACAAGGTGCACCCTGTGTATGTACATTTGCCTAATATAAGCAAAAATCTTTAGTTTGAAGAAAACTAAAGATTTTTTGTTTATTTGGTGTGTTATAAT
>ENA-UPSB01001187-UPSB01001187.1-bioreactor-metagenome-genome-assembly--contig:-NODE-1187-length-32519-cov-7.985368_pt1 | contig 32519 bp, 35 predicted proteins | sample MGYA00238182_ERZ773286 | MGnify/ENA primary metagenome ERZ773286 (study PRJEB29026, sample SAMN07631240) | bioreactor metagenome | isolation source: Switchgrass digestor | place: USA: Dartmouth...
TGCTTCGATTTGAGGCGTACTCGGGGAAGGGCCGCTCGTCCTCGCGCCTCATCACAACGTAGAGGCACCGTTTTGTGGCGTACATGGTGTTTGCCCCAAAAAGCGACCCATCACCCGGTGAAAAGTAAAGGAGAATCGAGACGCTTGTCCGAAACTAGCATGAAATCCATACGCTCGGACAGGGGTGGTAGAAGTGCTGACTGCCATAAAGAACGCCAGGCTCTTTGACGGAAGCGGACGCGAGCCTTACGGGCCCGTGCACGTGATCATCGAGGATGACAGGATACTTACGGTGGGCCCCGCGCAGGAAGTAGCGGTGCCTGAGAACGCCCAGGTTATCGACGCCGAAGGCAAATGGCTTATGCCCGGGATGATTGACGCCCACATCCATATTACGGGTTCAGGCGATCCCAACGTCCTCAAGGCCAAAAAGGAGCTTGTGCCTCACGCGGCCATCAGGGCGGGGCTTAACGCCAAGGCCACGTTGGAGGCGGGGTTTACCGCCATCCGGGACGCCGGCGCCGGGTTCCTCGTTGACGTGGCATTGAAGCAGGCCGTAAACGAGGGATTGATACCCGGGCCGCGCATGCGGGTAGCTTGTCACGGGCTTTCCATCACCGGAGGTCACGGCGACACTCGGAACGGCTGGCCGCCAGAAGTCGAGTTCAAGGGACGCTGTGTCGTCGACAGCCCGGACGAGGCTAGAAAGGCAGCCCGGGAACAGCTCAGAGATGGAGCCGACCACATCAAACTCCACGCAACCGGAGGAGTGATGTCAGAAGGGGACGTTCCCACCGCACGCGGCCTAACGCTCGAGGAAATGCGGGCAGCCATCGAAGAAGCTCACAACGTGGGCAAGAAGACTATGGCCCACGCTCAGGGGGCCACGGGGATTAAGAACGCTGTGCTGGCCGGAATCTCATCCATCGAACACGGTTTCTACCTCACGGATGAGATAATCGAGCTCATGCTCAAAAAAGACGTGTTCCTGGTGCCGACTTTGGCCGCGGTTCACCACATCGTGGAACATGGACTTGAAGGAGGCATACCGGAGTACGGCGTGCGCAAAGCCAAAGAGGCCCAGGCCGCTCACTTGGCCAGTTTCAAGAAGGCCTACGAGGCCGGGGTAAAGATAGCCATGGGGACGGACTCCGCCACACCTTTCAACTACCACGGTAAGAATGCGATCGAACTGGAACTCATGGTCAAAGCGGGAATGAAGCCCATCGACGCCCTGGTCGCGTGCACCAAGATGGGTGCCGAGCTTCTGGACTGGGGCGACTGCCTCGGACAGGTAAAGCCGGGGTTCTGGGCGGACCTCATACTGGTGGACGGCGACCCTCTCGCGGACATCAAGGTGCTACAAGACCTGTCCCGAATTAAGATGGTCATGAAGGCAGGGAAGGTAGTGGTCACAAGATAGCTCCAGATGAGATACCTGTAGGTGAGTGGGACAGGTCAAGGTAAGTGAGATACCTACAGGTGTAGAAAAGACCAGACCCGCGACAGCGGCTAATGTCCCAGTGTCGCGGGTCACTTTGTTGCCCCGGCCCCCGATTGGGGGCCGGCCCTTTCTGATTAGGAGTTAGAGATTAACTAGGAGCTAGTTAGAGACTAGCTCTTTAGGGACTTGCCCTTTAGGGGCTAGCTCTGCCCGCACGCGGCCTTGAACTCAGTCCATACCTCTGTGTGGACTTCCTCGGCATCAGCGCTTACGCTCCGGATCATCTCCATGTCGCCTGTGAAGTCTTCCGGCAACGTCAGGAAGTCTTTGTACTCGTCAGCGATCAAGTCGTCCGCCGCCTTATTGGTGCAGTAGTATCCGAGCCACTCGAAGCATTGAGCGGAAATCTCAGGACGCAGTATGAAGTCTATGAACTTATGAGCCGCGTCCGGGTTCGGCGCGTTGGACGGGATGAAATTGGCCATGATCCCGAATCCGATGCCCTCGGTGGGGAAGACCACTTTAAGGTCAGGATTGGCAAGTTTGGCCATGGTGACCTGGGATGTGTACATGACCGCTACGTCGATCTCCCCGGAGAGGAGGTCGTCCTGAAGGTTGTCGTCCTTGATAATCCTGATGTTGGGGGCCAGTTCCAAGAGCTTCTGACCCGCGCGCCTGATGGTATCCAGGTCTTCCGTGTTGTAGCTTTCGCCGAGTACCTTGAGGGCCATGCCGTTTATGACCCGGTGGTTCGCGATGATCCCTAAGGTGTCGGCAAGGGACGGATCCCAAAGGTCAGCGTAGCCCTTGATGTCGATGTCGACCGCGTCGTCGTTGTAGACGATAGTCTGCACGCCGGCTCCGTAAGGAACGGTGTACTCATCTTTCGGGTCGTAGAACTGACCCTGATAGATTGGGTTTATGTTGCCGAAGTTACTGATCTTGGACTTGTCGAGCTTCTGAGCAAGACCCCGGGATATGACCGTTTCTATGATGTAGTCGTCGGCTATGACCAGGTCATAGTCTCTACCTTTAGCGGCCTCGAGTTTTGCCAGCATGGTCTCGTTGAAGTCGAAGTTGCTGTAGTTGATGACGATCCCGGTTTCTTTAGTGAAAGCCTCCAGGACCTCTTGGGGAAACATGCCCTCCCATGTGAACAAGTTCAACTGTGGTTGAGCTTCCTTCTTCGCGCATCCCGCCAGAAGACTCGCGAACAAGAACAGAACCAAGACAGCTATAGCGGTCTTTTTCATGTTCAGGTATTCCTCCTTTTCACGCTTAAAGTAGTTTTTCTACCAAACCAGGTCGACAACATTATTATCAGAAGAGTCGCCGCGAACATCAAAGTGGAAAGCGCGTTGATCTTGGGAGTGACCCCGGTCTTAAGCTGGGTGTAGATCCTGATAGGCAGAGTGTTGGTGTTCACGCCTGTCACAAAAACGCTTATAACCACATCATCCAGGCTCATGGCGAAAGACAACAAAACGCCTGAAGCGATGGCCGGCAAGATGAGGGGAAGAGTAATGTCCCAGAAGACGTTCCACTCATTCGCGCCGAGGTCCTTCGCGGCCTCCGCGTAGCTCTTGTCGATCCCTACCAGCCTGGCTTTCACCAGCATGTAGATATAGGGGATGCAAAACGAGGTGTGAGCCACCGTCAACGTGATCATGCCGAAAGGCAGCCTAATCAGGGAGAAGTACACCAGGAAAACCATCCCCAGGATTATCTCGGGGATCATTATAGGCAGTGTGGAGATATACTCGACCACGCTCTTGCCTCTCAGTTTCACTCGAGGCATGCCCACAGCGGCCAAGGTGCCGATGACGGCAGCCGACAGGCTGCTCACTGTCGCCAAGACAAGGCTGTTTATAAGCGCTTCAAGCATGTCCTTGTCTCTGAACAGATCCCGGTACCACCGGAGGGAGAAGCCGCTCCACACCGAACTTATCCTGCTCTCGTTGAATGAATAGATGATGACGAGCAAGATGGGGACGTACATCAAAGCGAGAATAATGCCCAGATAGATGCCGGGGAACCTGGCTTTCTTCCTCATACGAGACCCTCCAGGTCCTTGACCCCGGAAATCTTCCGGTACAAGGCAATCATAATGCTGGTGAGAGTCAACAGCACGACAGACAGAGCGGCCGCGAAAGGCCAATTGCGAGCCTTCATGAGTTGCTCTTGTATAAGGTTGCCTACCAAGACAACTTTGTTGCCTCCCAGGATATCGGCAATAAAGAAGAGCCCCATGGACGGAATGAAGGTGAGGACTATCCCTGACAAAAGCCCGGGCAGGGTCAGCTTGAAAGACACTGTCCAGAAGGCCTGGAAGGGGGTGGCCCCCAGGTCCCTGGCGGCTTCAACAAGCTGCCAGTCCAGTTTTTCCGCGCTTGAATACACCGCGAAGATCATGAATGGCACTAGAGCGTAGACCATGCCGACAACAACGGCCGCATACGTATACAGCACCTTGAGCGGGGCGTTGGTGATGTTCAAGGCCATGAGCAGCCCGTCTAGCACGCCGTTGGCGCGAAATATGATGATCCAGCCGTATAGCCTGACGAGAGAACTGGTCCAGAACGGGATCATTAAAAGCACCATGATCCGGCGTTTCCAGGCAGCGTTTTGCCTTGCCATGAAGTACCCGAAGGGGTAGCCGAAAAGGGCGACAAGCAGTGTGGTGAGGCACGCCAGCTTTAGAGACTCCAGGAACGTCTTTAGATACACGGGCTTCAGGATGTTGGCGTAGTTCTCGAAGGTGAACTCGAGGGTGACTCCCCAAACCTCGGCCCGTCTAAGGAAGCTCAGCACAAGCATGTATACGAGGGGGCCTATAACGAAAAGGAAAGTAAAGACGTATAGCGGCAGGACCGACAGGACCATAGCGTCGCGTCGCTTGGTTGGCTTCCTCGCCCCTTCTTCGCGCGAGGTCGGCTCGCCAGGTCTCGGCTCGCCGGTTTTGGCAAGCGCTTCAGGTTTCAAGGCGTTTCCTCCAGGTCTACGAGGACCGCTCGTTCGGGTTGCCAGGTCACTCTGACTTTGTCTCCCGGAACCAGCGGTGAGTCTATCCCGTGACGGCTGGCTACCAGTTCGCTGCCGTCAGCCAAGGACACGGTGATCTGAAGGACCCCTCCCGCGAAGTTCTTTTCTTTAACTACCGCCTGAAGTCCCACTTGGGAATCGCCCGGGTTTCCTCCCGCTGCGTCAAGCCCGCTGTAAGGCAACTCTGGGGAAGCGTACGGCGTAAGGTCCACCATTTCGCTGCGCACCGCGACTCTCACCGTCTCACCGGGAGATAGTCGAGCGCCGCGAGCGGCTACGAGACAAACGGCGCCTTGGCTTCGAAAGGCTATCCTTTGGCCGTCGCTTTCCAGGACCGTTCCCTCGACGATGTTGGCCGAGCCCACAAATCGAGCTACGTAGCTTGTCTTGGGACGGTCGTACACGTCCGACGGAGTGCCTATCTGCTCGAACTTCCCATTTCGCATTACGGCTATCCTGTCCGACATATTGAGAGCTTCCTCTTGGTCGTGGGTGATGTAGACAAAGGTGACTCCAAGCCGCGCCCTAAGCCGCCTCAACTCAACTTGCATCTGGCGCCGCAACTGCAAGTCCAAGGCACCGAGGGGCTCGTCGAGAAGCAGTACCGCCGGTTGGTTGACGATGGCCCTGGCGATAGCCACCCGCTGCTTTTGACCGCCGGACAGTTCGTCGGGCATCCGCTTCTCGTATCCGCTCAACTGGACAAGTTCGAGCGCCTGGGACACTGTCTTTTTGATGGTTTCCTTGTCGACGCGCTTAAGCCTCAAACTGTACCCGATGTTCGCTTCCACTGTCATGTGCGGGAAAAGGGCGTAGTTCTGAAAAACGGTGTTCACGTTTCGCCGGTTTGGCTCTTCGTTCGTCACGTCTTTCCCCGCGATAAAGACCCGGCCGCTGTCGGGTCTCTCAAGTCCCGCGATGATCCTTAGAGTCGTCGTCTTGCCGCATCCGGAAGGGCCCAAAAGGGTGATAAACTCGCCTTTTCGCACTGACAGGTCAATGCCGTCGAGCACCTTGACGTCGCCGAAGCTCTTATGGATCTGGCTCAGTTGAAGGATGACGGTATCATCCATTTTGGACCGCGCCTATCGCGGAGGTTTTTGCGACAGGTTTCACGCGATTGTGGTTCTGGTTGCCGCGTTGGTTTCCCATCTTCTTCTTAGACCCGCTTTTCTCTAGTAATGTGAGAAAACCGCACCCCGGATTGCCACTAGAACTGTGGAGCGTACGCCTATGCGGTTCTCTACTGGGATCCGTACAAGGTTGCGGTCATCTCATTATAGCGCATAGGGTGCCGTATCTGGAATCAACTCCTTTGACGAAGCCTGTTGACAAGTCTGGGGATAACTGTCAGAAAGTGTGGATAAGATTACCAATGATGTCATAAGGTGATCCTTCATCGTGTGTCAAGGCATCCACTGCCAGCGGCGGCTTACTATGCTACACTTAACGCAGAAGACGGGGGCGCGAGGCGGTTTTCGGTTCCGTTCCCGCTTCCGCGAGGGCATGTGAAAGGCAGATGAGGCATGGTGAGAGGCATCTTCATCTCGTTTGAAGGATGCGACGGGTCGGGCAAGAGTACTCAGATCAAGCTTTTGGCGGAAAAACTCAAAGACGCCGGGGTTGATGTCCTTGTCACGAGAGAGCCGGGAGGGACCGAGTTCGGAGAACTGGTGCGCAAGGTCCTGCTTGACTCAAATGGGCCCGACCGAACCAGTCTCGCCGAGCTTTTCCTGTATTCCGCCGCCAGGGCCGAAATCGTGCAAAGGGTAATCATCCCTGCCCTTGAAAGCGGGCGAGTGGTGCTGACCGAACGGTTCGCGGACTCTACAACCGTATATCAGGGATATGCGGGAGGAATTCCCATCGAGGTCATAGAAAACATTAACAACGTCGCTACTTGCGGGCTGGTCCCGGATCTCACCTTCGTGCTCGACGTCAATGATCCTCGCGTATTCCACGACAGGCTGGCTCCCAAGGCAAAAGACAAGATCGAAATGCGCGACGACCGGTACCATTCCAAGGTTCGGGAGGGATATCGGCGGTTGGCACTTGGCAATCCGGAACGCGTCCGCTTAATAGACGCCACTTTGCCTCCCGAGCGTATTTTGGCCATCGTTGAAGATAATGTATGGAAGGTGTTAAGAGACAAGAAGGGGGGAAGGGCCCAATGAAACTTATCATAGCGGTTGTCCAAGACAAAGACGTTCCTCGCCTCATGCAAAGCCTGGTTCAGGCCAATTTCACCGCCACAAAACTGGCGTCTACCGGAGGGTTTTTGAGGGAAGGCAACTCGACGGTTCTTGTGGGTGTGGACGACGCTCAAGTTGATAAGGTGTTGGAAGTCATCAAAAAGACATGCAAGGCCCGTGAACAGTTGGTTACCCCTGTAACACCGGTGGGGCCCGGAGAGTCCTACGTCCCCTATCCGGTGGGAGTTGTGGTTGGAGGGGCCACCGTATTCGTTATGCCGGTTGACAAGTTTGTCAAGGTCTAGACACGATGCGTTCTATGGGTGCCGGTTTGGATTTGAGGAATCAAGTGGCGTCCAAAATTGTGGCCAACGTCCTTAAGTCTGGCCGTATTGCCCACGCTTATCTCTTAAGGGGTCCGTCGGCGTCGATTAAGGAAGCTCTCGCCTTCGAGTTCGCCGCCGGACTGTTGTGTGACCACCCCGCGCCCGATGGCTCGGCGTGCGGGACATGCTATTCGTGCAAAGAGGTGGCCAAGAGAGCCCACCCGGACCTCTATGTGATTCAAAAGGAAGGCTCGGCGATCCGGATAAAGAGGTCCCATGAGGTACTAAGAGAGGCTCTCTCTCGTCCTTTTCACTCGAGAAGGAAGGTCTTTATCCTGCAAGATGCCGAGGAGATGACCGACGAGGCGTCCAATGCGCTGTTGAAACTCGTTGAGGAACCGCCTTCGTACGTAGTCTTCATTCTGACTACCGGAAACGCGTCCAAAATCCCGGAAACCATCATTTCCAGGTGTCAGGTCATCCCGTGTCGCCAGCTACCGGCACCCCATGAGGATCGGGAAGCCCTAATGGAGCGGGGTAAAGAAGCCGAAAGATTGCTGAGGGAGATACTGGAGTCTTCGCCGGTTGAAGAGGCCGTCAAGTACGCCAAGACCGAGCCCGCCGAGCGGCTGAACTTGGTGTCGCTCTTGGAGACCGCCGTATATCAACGCATAGGCCGCCGCGTGGAAAGCGGCTTTGATAGAGACTGGTCGGCTGATGAGGATACTAAAGGGGATTACCGGGCGTTGACGGCCCTGGTACGGGCGAAAGACCGGCTGTCGGGGAACGTGAACGCGTTCTTGACGTTTTCGATACTGTTCATGGAACTCAACCGGAGTTTCCGGTTGGTTGACATAAAGGGGAAAACCACATGACTGTTGTAGTAGGAGTCAGATTCAGGGATAGAGGAAAAATCTATTATTTTGACCCGGTGGACATCCAAGTTAACATAGGCGACCGAGTGTTGGTGGAGACCGTCAGGGGCATAGAGATGGGCAACATCGCCATGGCGGCCAAGGACGTTCCCGAGAGCAAGCTCGTCTTGCCTCTGAAGAAGGTCTTGCGTGTAGCGACTCCCGAAGATGAGGTTATTGATGCCGCGAATAAGAAGAAGGCGCAAGAGGCCATGGAAGTGGCCAAGACCAAGATCGCCGAGCATGGCCTCGAGATGCGTTTGGTTGACGCTGAATACACATTTGACGGTTCCAGGGTGATTCTGTATTTCACCGCGGACGGGCGAGTGGATTTTCGAGAACTTGTGAAAGACCTGGCTTCCGCCCTGCGTACCCGGGTGGAACTCAGGCAGATTGGAGTCCGTGACCAAGCCAAACTTACAGGGGGCATCGGTCCGTGCGGCCGGGCCCTGTGCTGCGCCAGCTTCCTAAACGACTTCTTGCCGGTCTCGATCAAGATGGCCAAAGACCAGAACTTGTCTTTGAACCCCACCAAGATTTCCGGCACGTGCGGTCGATTGCTGTGCTGCTTGCGATTTGAGTGCGAGCACTATGAAGTGGCCAAGACCGCGTTGCCCGGGATGGGTGCCATTGTCATTACCACCGAAGGAGAAGGCAAAGTCATTGGACAAAACCCCATGAAGGGTACGGTCACGGTCCAGCTGGAGGACGGAAAGACCCAGGAGTTCCCGGCCGAGGAAGTTGAGGAGAAGAAGGCGTGACGACAACGCGGAATTCCGCGGGCACTCTGTATGTCTGCGGTACGCCCATCGGCAACCTGAAAGATGTGACCTTGCGCCTGCTGGAGGTCTTGGGCGCGGTAGACGCTGTGGCCTGTGAAGACACACGGCGGACCCTCAAGCTGCTTACCCATTTTGAGATAAAGAAACCGGTCATATCCCTGCACCAGCACGTGGAGAGGGAAAGAGCCGCAAGGATACTCGACGTTTTGAGGCAGGGAAAGTCCGTGGCTTTTGTGTCGGACGCGGGGATGCCGGTCATTTCTGACCCCGGAGCCTACTTAGTTCAGGCCGCGCGCGATGACGGACACAGGGTGTTGTTGGTGCCGGGTCCGTCATCGGTGTCGGGCGCTCTGGCGTTGTCCGGTTTTCCCGCGGACCGCTTTATCTTCGGAGGGTTTCCTCCCCGCAAGCCCAAAGACAGGCAGCGGTTCTTTCGAGAATGGATAAAACCGGGGATAACTTCTGTATTCTTCGAATCCCCGTTTCGTGTAAAGAAAGCCCTATCTGACCTCGCCGCGGTTTACCCCGATGCCCTTGTGCGTCTTTGCCACGAGATGACCAAGATACACGAGAGCGTGGTGGCGGGGTCGGTAGGAGAAGTACTGGCTACACTGGAGAAACAGGCCTTGCAAGGCGAGTGGGTTATCGTTGTGAGAGTCGAAGAAGTGGACGAGATCGGTGAGAAAGAAGAAGGAGGCCAGGCCGATGCCCGCCTCCGGTGACTCCGCTTTAGTTACAGGCTGTCTTCCTGCGCTGTCTTACGGATCCTTACTTTCGAGAGAGCTCATCCAGGCAATTCCTGCACACGCGCTTGCCCTTGTACATCTCAACGTCCGCGGCGTTCCCGCAGAAGACGCATGCAGGCTCGTACTTCCTGAGGATGATGCTTTCACCGTCAACATATATCTCGAGGGAGTCCTTCTCACCGATATCCAAAGTTCGACGCAATTCGATAGGGATAACTACTCTGCCCAGTTCGTCCACTTTACGCACAACACCGGTTGATTTCATCAACTCCGAATCCCCTCCTGCCGGTTTCTCCACGGTTCGACACCAGTAACAACTAAATAGATACCAGTAGTACCAAAAACCGTCAAGAGAAATTCGCCAAGTTTTTGGAGAGTTAGGGATAACTTTCACGAAAAGGCTATCAGTGTTAGAATTGCGCAAGATACCCATAGGAGGTATTACAGATGGCGGACAGCAAGAGGTATTATATAACAACACCGATTTACTACGCATCAGGCGATCTCCACATCGGGCATTCTTACACCACTCTGGCCGCGGACGCCATATCCAGGTACAAGAGGCTTCGGGGCTATGATGTGTTCTTCCTGACAGGGACCGACGAACACGGCCTGAAGATCCAGAGAAAGGCCGAGTCTTTGGGCAAAGAACCTAAGGAGTTTGTCGACGAGATTGTCGCCAAGATCAAAGAGCTTTGGAGAACCTTGGAGATAACGTACGACGGGTTCATCCGCACCACCGACGAACAACACGTCCAAACGGTCCAGTGGGTGTTCCAGAAGCTGTTCGATAACCAGGACATCTACAAGAAGAACTATGAGAGCTGGTACTGCGTCGGCTGCGAGTCCTTCTTTACCGAGACTCAAGCCCGGGCTTTCCCTGACATGGTGTGCCCGGACCACGGGAAACCCCTCGAGAGAGTACAGGAGGAAAGCTACTTTTTCAGGCTCTCCAAGTACCAAGACCGTTTGCTCCAGTACATAGAATCCCATCCCGACTTCATACAGCCTGTGTCTCGAAGAAACGAAGTGGTTCAGTTTGTAAAGAGCGGGCTGGAGGACTTGTGCATTTCTCGTACGTCATTTGACTGGGGGATCAGGGTTCCGTTTGATCCATCCAGCGTGGTGTACGTTTGGATAGACGCCTTGACCAACTACATTTCGGCCATGGGATACCCTCACGACCGGGAGAGGTTCGAGAAGTGGTGGCCCGCCGACGTTCACCTCATAGGTAAGGAGATCCTGCGCTTCCACGCGGTGATCTGGCCAATACTCCTGATGGCGCTGGATCTTCCTCTTCCGAAACAAGTATTTGCCCACGGTTGGCTCAACTTGGGCGGCAAGAAGATGTCGAAAACCATGGGAAACGTGGTGGACCCGATCGAGCTTACCAGGAAATATGGACTGGACGCCGTCAGGTATTTTGTGTTGCGTGAAGTCCCCTTCGGAGCCGACGGCGATTACACAGAGGACGCCCTTGTCGCCAGAATTAACTCGGATTTGGCCAACGACTTGGGGAACCTCGCGTACAGGACCCTCACCATGGTCAAGAAGTTCAGCGGCGGGCTGGTTCCGGCTCCCGGCAGGGAGGAAGAAGCGGACCGGGCTTTCAGGGACAAATGCGTAACCCTCAAGGGCAGAGTGGAGAAGGAGTTGGACGCCCTCCACCTAAGCTCCGCGCTGGAAGAGATCATGGCCGTCGTAGGCGCTGCCAACAAGTATATTGACACGGCCAGCCCCTGGGATTTAGCCAAGACCAACGATTCCAGGCTGGGTACAGTATTGTACGGTCTTTGCGAGTGCCTGAGGATCGTGTCGCAGCTTCTGAGGCCCTTCATGGTTAGGACCCCCGGGCTCATTTGGAGTTCTCTTGGGATGCCCGAATCCATAGACAACGCCGACTGGGATTCCGCGGGCACCTGGGGCGTCTGTAAAGAAGGGCAAGTTACTCGTCGCGGGAAACCCCTGTTCCCCAGGATCGAGGACAAGGAGCAGGAAGCGGAGCCCGTCGACCGACCGGCAGGACAGTCCCCGGTCACCGGCAGCCAAGAGAAGGCAGAGGGTCTAGAGCCTTCAGCTGCTTCGACGCCACGACCCCAAGCATCTACAGACCAGCCCATCGGGACTATCAATATAGAAGAGTTCCGCAAGGTGGACCTGCGAGTGGCCACAGTGTTGACTTGCTCTCGCATCAAAGGAGCGGATAAACTGTACCGGCTGGAGATCGACCTTGGAACCGAACAGACTCAGATCGTGGCCGGGATAGCAGTCTTCTACTCCCCGGAGGAGTTGGTGGGCAAGCAAATCGTGGTCGTGAAAAACCTTGAACCCGCGGTCATACGAGGAGTCAAGTCTAACGGAATGCTCCTGGCCGCGAAGAGCGGGAACGAACTCACAGTCCTTACTGTCGACAGGAAGATACCGAATGGAACCAGGATTTCTTGAGGTTTTCGATACCCACGCTCACCTGTGCTCTCCCGAGTTTGACCTGGACCGTTCAGAGGTAGAAAGTAGGGCTCGAGAGAACGGTGTGGGGTTTATCGAAATAGGATATGACGAGGCCTCATCGGCCGAGGCCGTTCGCTTCGCGACGTCAACCCGGGGCATTTGTTCCGTCGGGATTCATCCCCATTACGCGGGAGGAGACCCGCCTCCAGAGCGGTGGGGCTTCATAGAAGCCCTGGCGGTCTCCAACCCGGGCGTGGTCAAGGCCCTGGGAGAGATGGGATTGGACTATTTCAGGAACTTAGTTCCTAGAGAAGCCCAGTTAGAGTGTTTCCGGGAAGGTCTTAAGCTGGCCAAGGAGTTGGGTCTGCCGGTTATCATCCACCAGCGGGACGCCGAAAACGATCTGCTTCGAGAGTTGCGCTCGGCAAGGCTTTCCCAACCGGTGGTGTTCCATTGCTTCTCCCAGGACGAAAACTACGCTGACGGATGCCTGGAGCTGGGCGGCTATTTCGGAATAGGCGGCGTTTTGACGTACCCGAAGAACGACGGGCTCAGACAGCTGGTCAAAAAACTGCCATTGGACCGGCTGCTCCTTGAAACAGATTGTCCGTACTTGCCTCCACAGGGCTTTCGAGGAAAACGAAATGAGCCCGCGTTCGTGCTTGAGACTTTGAAAGCGCTTTCAGCGGCCCTCGGAATTGGCGTGGGAGAAGTCGCGAGGATTACCAAGGAAAACGCGCTTAGGGTTTTTGGGTCCCTTACTTCGTAAAAAGCGACGCGGAAGACGAGACCCTGAGAATGAGGATGAAAGCGGAAGGTTTTGAGCATCCTTAGGAGAAAGTAGTCCCATTTCCATGAATTGGGAAGGCTCCTTTAGCCTTCCTTAACAGGGAAAAGGGTCTCGCTCATAGAATGAGTCACTTTAGGAGGGATACCTTTTGCGCCTAAGAGAGGCGGAAGTAGGGCAAGGCCGGGGTTATAGGGCCGTGCCTTTTATCATCACTAGCGTCGTCCTTTGCGCCGCGTTGGCGTTTGCTTGCTGGTACGTATCCAAATCCCAAGAGTGCGCGGTCACGGTGGTCGCTTGGGACCGCGAGGTCGCGCTTCACACCACCGCGTCTACGGTAGCCGAAGTGCTGGAAGAAGCCAATATTCAACTTGCGGAGGGCGATGTCTGCGACAAGCCTTTGGATACTCCAGTGGTAGAGGGATTGAGGGTGGAAGTTTACCGGGCAGAACCCCGCTTTGTTTACTACGACGGCAATGTGACCACCGTCTTTACAACTGAAAAATCGGTGTCCGCCGTGCTTGCCCTGGCGAACATCATGCCCGGGCCCGATGACGTGGTGCTTCCCGACGTCGACGCCCTGTTATCTGACGGCGAACCCGTCCGGGTTGTCAGGGTCACCTATGAGGATGTGTGGGAAGACAGGGCAGTAGCGTTCAAGACCGAGACAAGGCCCGATGACTCTATCGAAGCCGGTTTGACCAGAGTCTATCGTGAGGGAGTCACCGGTATCGAACGCGTGCGGTATTTGGTGCGGTACGAGGACGGCAAGGAAGTAAGCCGCAAAGAAGTTGCCAAAGGGACGGTAAGAGAGCCGGTAAGCAAGATAATCCTTACCGGTACTCTGACGCAGATGTCCCGTGGCGGAGAAAATATCCGCTTTACCAGAGCCATTGAGGTGAAAGCCACAGCCTATTGCCCTTGCGTCAAGTGCTGCGGGGCCTACGCCAACGGCACGACCCATATTGGTTTGCCCGCCAAGCAGGGGGTCATAGCGGTTGACCCGAGACTGATTCCCTTGGGTACTAGGGTCTACGTGGACGGTTACGGGTACGCGGTCGCCGCCGACACAGGCGGAGCGATAAAAGGAAACCGCATAGACGTGTGTTTCGACACCCATGATGAGGCTCTAAGGTGGGGCATCAAGCAAGTGAAGGTGTATGTGCTTGAGTGAACCTCCTGGAAGGAAGGCCTTTGGGCAGATCCTGAGCGAAGCCAAGGTCTTCCCCAAGAAGCGATTAGGCCAGCACTTTATGACAGACCCCAGACTCTTGGGGTCTATCGCTTCTGTCATCGTGCCGGACAATTCTTGGGTGGCGGTGGAAGTGGGAGCGGGCATAGGTACCTTGACCAGGGAACTCTGCCAGAGAGCCCGCTGGGTGTACGCGCTGGAAGTGGACAGGGATCTGGAAGAAGCCGTCGCCCAGTCCTGCGCGGGCCTTACGAACCTCACCTGGGTGTGGGGAGATGCCCTCGAATACGATCTGAGTGGAAACGCTGCCCGAAAGATGCATCCCGATGCCCCTCTGGTCTTGTGCGGCAATCTGCCTTACTACATTACCTCCGAACTACTATACTCCGCCTTGGTGAAGCGTCCCCAATGGTCCCGGATGGGGTTCGTGGTGCAGGAAGAAGTGGGAGAGCGCATGGCCGCCCCGCCCGGGGGCGATTTTGGAAGGCTGTCCTTGTGGTGCCAGTACCGGGGCACGCCCAGGATAGAACGAAGGATTCCCAGGGGGGCCTTCTTGCCCAGACCCGACGTCGGCTCTTGTCTAGTTGTCCTGGAGATGCGCTCGTCCTGGGAACTCTCGGAAGAGCAGGAGTCCTTGATGGATGTAGTATCCAGAGCCGCCTTCTCCAAGAGACGGAAAACCCTGCTAAATGGCCTCCAGCCCCTTTATCACGACAAAGCGGCCCTGGCATCGGCGATCTCAGCTTGCGGGATCGACCCGGACCGGAGGCCGGAGGAACTGGGGGTTTGGGGCTTCCTTAGACTCGCCAAGGGCCTACCCCTTCCTAACTCTCTCGTTTCTACCGGAGGCTCCGCGGAATAATTCGCTAACCGAAGTATCCTTCACTCCAGGATGACCTCACTCCCTGCATAAGGCCCATTCCTGCTAGCCCTGCATTTGCCTCAATTAAGGAAAAGTGATACAATTGAGCTGTCAATTGAATCATGGACCGGGCGAAGGAGGGAGCTGCATATGTACTTCGTTAGCCCAACCAAAGGACCGATGTCCTTCAACGCCATGTTCGAAGACATTTGCAGCTTCATGGCGGATGACCCAACGGCCGAGTACAAGTTGATTGTGGGCAGCGACTCCCAGGCGCGTGACCAGGTTTGCTTCGTCACCGCGGTAGTAATACACCGTCTCGGAAAAGGCGGCCGCTACTATTACACCCGAGAGCACGTCACAAAAATGCCCAGTCTGAAGCAGCGTATCTTCTACGAGGCGCACTTGAGCCTTGATGTCGCGTCTCGATTAGCGGCGGAGATATCCAAGAACGGCCACTCAGACCTTAATGTCGAGATACATCTGGATGTGGGTAGGAACGGCCAGACAAAGTCCATGATCCGGGAACTGGTCCAGGAGATCGTCGGAAGCGGGTTTATGGCCCGGATCAAGCCGGATGCGTACGGCGCATCTCAGGTAGCGGATAAACATTCAAAATAATAATGAGCGAGGGATAGCCAATGGCGGAAAAGGCGGCACTGGAGGCTATCCGTACTAAGCTGGATAGCCATCTGGGAGAACGTGTCAGGGTTCGCGCCAGTGAAGGACGGAGGAAGGTATTCGAACGGGAAGGTGTCCTCGAGAAGACTTATCCCAGCATTTTCATAGTGCGTTTCGACAATGACGATAGCCGCGCCATGTCATGGAGTTACATTGATGTGCTCACAGACGCTGTGGAGATCCACTTTGACACCACAGCCGATGCCGATTCTGACAACTGATCGCCCTGTGGCCCGCCCTGCTCCGGCCCTAATGGGTCTGAGCCGCGGCAGGCAAGCCAGGCAGACGCGGTTTCGCGATAAAACCGAACAACGGCAGATGAGAAGGTCCGCGGGAGACAAGAGCTCTCGCGGACCTTCTGGTTTGTACCTGCTCTCAGGGCTAATCCTCCGGTAACCACTCCGATCCCCTCAACATAAGGTGTTTACAGATTCCTTATGCGCGGAAGGGAGGAGGAACCTGTGGACGCTGTAGTCAAGGCTCTGAGAGTGTCAGCTCCCAGACTGCTGGAACTGCCTAACGTGATCGGCGTTGGCAAAGGAACCAAATGCGTGGGCGGTCAGTGCACTGGGAAGCCAAGCATAACCGTGCTTGTCACGAAGAAAGTACCGAAAGCGAAACTCCACTCGTGCGATATAGTCCCCAAGAGCATAGATATGGCGGATACCGACGTTATAGAGGTAGGCGAAGTAGTCGCCTTAGCGCGGATGGAGAGGTACCGTCCGGCGGTGCCGGGTTCTAGCATCGGACATTACAAGATCACAGCGGGTACTTTCGGAGCGGTAGTGTACGACGTGAAGACCGGCGAGCCCCTCATCTTGTCCAATAATCACGTTTTGGCGAACTCCTCGAACGGACGGGACGGCAGGTGCGCCATCGGCGATCCGATTCTGCAACCGGGGAGATACGACAACGGCACTGACAAAGACGTGATTGCGAGACTCCATCGTTTCGTTCCTATATCCATGGAAGTGACGGCACCCGATTGTCCGGTAGCCGCCAGTTTTGAACGCACCCTCAACAAAGTCATCCGGCGTTTTCGGCGGAACTATAGCCTCAAGGTCTATGCGACCAGGAACGTCAACAACCTGGTGGACGCGGCGGTGGCTAAACCGGTTTCGCCGGACATCATCTCAGACGCCATAATCGACCTGGGCGTGCCCCAAGGAATTGGGGAGGTCAACGTAGGGGACAGAGTCGCAAAAAGCGGGCGAACTACCGGGACCAATTGGGGAGAAGTCAGAGTTGTGCAGGCTACGATAAGGATCAGCATGGGGGATGCCGGAGACGCTGTGTTCACGGACCAATGCGTCACCACGCATATGGCTCAGCCGGGAGACAGCGGCTCTGTCGTGTTGAATGAGAAGAAACAGGTGGTGGGCCTGCTGTCGGCAGGGTCCGATACGGTTTCCATATTCGGGCGCATTCAAAACGTCTGCAGCGCTCTGGGCGTGACTTTCACAAGACCGAGATGACCGGAGGGGCCGGTCGGCCAAAAGCGTTAAGCGCTCATTTGCCCGACCGGCGGTCTCGTCCGGTCCCTTTTGGAGGGATTTCCGGGGAATCCGCAGAAACTAGACACATGCCGCAGTCCTTTGCCAGAGTCACGTGTAAAGCGTACGGAAAGGTAAACCTGGGACTTTCCGTTTTGGGGCGGAGGCAAGACGGGTACCATGAAGTGTCTACCGTCATGACCGCCGTAAACCTGTTTGACCTGCTTACCGTAGAATTAGCTCCTTTCAAGGAAGGACGAGTTCTTTCAGTATGTTGTCCCGCGTTACCGGATCTCCCAGAGGAACAAAACCTGGTCTTTAGGGCCGCCCGTGAGTACTTGTCTCGAAACCCTGTTCGAACTGGAGTCCGGGTGCGCGTAGACAAAGGCATACCTCCCGGCGGAGGCATGGGGGGAGGCAGTTCTGACGCGGCGGCGACACTCTTGGCCGTCGGGAACGCCTTGCGAACCGCCGGAGCGTTGCCTCCGGGAGAAGAGGCTTGCGATCTTCGGGATATGGCAAGGCGTCTTGGGGCTGACGTCCCCTTTTTCCTGGGGCCAAACAGCGTGCCTCCCCAATATACGGCTGCCCTGTGCACGGGTATTGGTGATATAGTGACTCCTATGGAAGCCAACCCGTTTTGGCTGGTTATACTGTTGTTGAAAGAAGGCGTGAGCACCCCGTGGGCTTTTTCCGTGTGGGATCTGGACAACCCTGAGGGGGGGCGCGCGTTTTCGTCCGAAAGGGATGACAGGCCTTTGGCCGTAGCCGGGGAACTCAGAAACGGCACGGCGGAAAGCCTGGCTCAAGTGCTTTACAATGATCTGGAAGAACCCATCATCGCCCGTAGGAAGGATATAGCGGGCGCCAAAGAAGCGCTCCTTAGAGCGGGCGCTCTTTCCGCCGTCATGACTGGCAGCGGGTCCACGGTATACGGCATTTGCGGTTCCCAAGAGCACGCTTTGGACGTCAGGGAAAGAATCCGGGGCTTCAAGATGGGTTACCTTCACGACGTACTGGTGGTACGGACAGGGGTGATTTGACCGTGGAACTAGAAGCGATTGTGCTGGCCGGGCGAGCCAATGACGGAAAACTGGCGGGAGAGAGCGAGGAACCGTTAGAGGCGAATATAGATATCGCGGGGCGGCCTATGGTCTCCTACATTCTCGATGTTCTTGAAAGGCTGGATCAGATAACCAAAATTCATCTTATTGGTCCCAGGGAGGGCCTGTCCCGATACGAGACGGGCAAGGTCAAGATACTCCCCCCGGGAGGAGACCTGTTCGACAATGTCAAGAGGGGACTGGACGCCGTTTCTTCAGAATACGCTCTGGTTTGCGCCTCAGATGTACCCCTGGTAACGTCCGAAATCATGGAGAGATTCCTTTCCCGTTGCGTTGAGTCGGGAGCCGATTTCTGTTACCCGGTTTGCGAGAAATCCCAATGCGACAAGGCCTTTCCCGGAGTGAAACGAACGTACCTTACCATTCGTGAAGGCACCTTTACCGGCGGCAACCTGTTCTTCGTGCGAAAGGCCGCCGTTTCCCAAGCCTGGCCAATGGTTGAGAAGATGATAAGCTACCGGAAATCGCCCCTTAAGATGGCGGCGCAGCTGGGGCCGTGGCTTCTTCTGAAAGTGGCGCTGAAAAGAGCTTCAGTAAGCGAACTGGAGCGGAGGGTTGAGAGGCTTATACACCTGAAACCTAAGGCTTTGTTGGGCGCCGACCCCGAGATAGGAGTGGACGTGGACAAACCTTCCGATCTCGAGCTTTGTCGCCGCATCCTGGGTAAGTGATATAATGCCTGGGGTGATATGAAATGCAGAGAGCGACCGGAACCGCCGTGATCGTACTGGCCGCCGGTGAAGGCACACGTATGAAGTCGAGCCTCCACAAAGTTCTGTTCCCCATATGCGGGCGCCCCATGGTGGACTATGTCCTTGACGCCGCCGGAAGTCTTGGCCCTGAACGGATAGTTGTTGTTGTCGGACATAAAGGTGAGGAAGTCAAAGACACCATACTCCGCGCTTGGCCCGGCGCTCAGGATACGGTGAGATTTGCTTGGCAGCATCAACGATTGGGCACGGCCCACGCGGTGATGTCCGCGAGAGAGTCGTTGCCCGAAGGCGACCCAGACGTCCTGATCATGTACGGCGACACGCCGCTTGTCACCGGAGACCTCCTACTGCGTTTCGTCCAAAGCCATGAGAGAAGCGGCGCTCCAATCTCGGTCATGACCGCCACACCCCAGGATCCCGGACCCTATGGGAGAATAGTGCGAAACGACGAAGGTCATGTCGTGAGAATTGTTGAGGCCAGAGACCTTAGGCCCGAGGAGCGGCACCTCTCTGAAGTTAACGCCGGCATCTATTATTGCCGGGCTTCTTTGTTGTATAGCCTGCTCGAACGCGTAGACAACAACAACGCCAAAGGCGAGTACTACCTAACCGACATAATCAGATTGGCATCAGAGGCTGGCTTGCCGGTGAACGGTTTCTACTGCGATGATTTCTCGCTGGTGCAAGGGATAAACGACCGTTGGGAACTTGCCGCAGCGGAAAGCATTAAGCGGGAAAGTATTCTGAGAGACTTAGCCATCTCGGGGGTGACCGTGAGAGATCCTGAGTCGACCTATGTGGATTTCGGGGTGAAAGTGGGCCCAGGAACGGTGCTTGAGCCAAACACGTACCTTCGCGGGGAGACTTCCATAGCCGAGGATTGCGTAATCGGTCCCGGAACGGAACTCTTTGATACAAAGGTGGGCCGCGGCAGCAAAGTGTGGATGTCTGTCGTGGAGAACTCGGATGTCGGTGAGGAAGTCCAGATCGGGCCCTTTTCTCACATACGTCCCAACACAACCCTAGAGAAAAACGTGCTTGTGGGCAACTTCGCCGAGATAAAGAACTCTGTTATCGGGAGCGGCACCAAGGTTCATCACCATTCCTACTTAGGCGATTCCGATGTAGGTCAAGGTGTGAACATTGGCGCGGGGACGGTCACCGTCAACTACGACGGCATCCGCAAGTTCCGTACCATCATCCAAGACGGCGCTTTCATCGGATGTAACGCCAACCTAATAGCACCCGTCACCATAGGCAAGGGCGCCTATATCGCAGCCGGGTCTACCATTACCGACGACGTTCCTGAAAGGTCTTTGGCTATAGCCAGGGAGCGACAGGTGGTCAAAGAGGGATGGGTAGACAGAAGAAAACAGAACTAGGCCAGGGGAGGTAGCGTTCAGATGTCACCGTACGGTGATAAGAGACTGCAGATTTTCTGTGGAAACGCCAGTCGGCAGTTGGCTCAGGATGTTTGCGACCATATTGGCATACCGTTGGGGAAAAGCGAAGTCAGTACTTTCTCCGATGGCGAGGTCAAGGTCATCATCAACGAGAACGTCAGAGGTTCGGATACCTTCGTTATCCAGTCAACATGCGCGCCGACGAACAACAACCTGATGGAACTCCTGATCATGGTGGACGCTCTGAGGCGGGCTTCGGCTGACCGGATCACGGCGGTTGTTCCGTTCTACGGTTACGCGCGTCAAGACCGAAAGACCAGAGGACGTGAGCCGATTACGGCCAAGCTGGTGGCAAACCTGATGGTTACGGCCGGTGTTGACAGGGTGTTGACCATAGACCTTCACGCCAACCAGATTCAAGGGTTTTTCGACATCCCTGTGGACCATCTGACCGCTGTGCGCCTCCTGGCGCAATACCTCAAGGGAAAGGACGTTAAGGACCACGTCGTAGTAGCTCCCGACGCCGGGGCCATCCCCAGGGCAAGGGATATGGCCGAACTCCTAAACCTCCCCATGGCTTTCATTGACAAGAGAAGGCCCGAGCCCAACGTGGCCGAGGTTATGAACATTGTCGGCAAAGTGGGAGGACGCACGTGTATCCTTCTTGACGATATGATCGATACGGGCGGAAGCCTCCTGTCCGCGGTCAAAGCTTTGAGGAAGATGGGGGCCAAAGATGTAATGGCTTGCGCCACTCATCCCGTGTTTTCCGGCAGCGCCTTGGAAAACATCAGTCAAGCGAAGTTCCTCGAGCTAGTCGTCACAGATACGATTCCGGTTGATGACAGAGCGCGTCCTTTGGTAAAAGTATTATCTGTGGCGCATCTGCTTGGAGACGCAATTGTGAGGATTCACGAAGGACGCTCGATATCTGAGATGTTCAGGTAACTGAAAGGGTGATCTGTTTCATGGAAGCGGCCGTTAGAGCGACTCGCAGAGGGACAGGCAAGGCTGCCGCCAAGGCATGCCGCAGGGCCGGTCTTGTTCCGGCGGTTGTATACGGGAAGTCAATAGAACCCATGGCCATTTCGTTGGACCAAGAGGGAGTCAAGGAGCTTCTAAGGCACTCCCGAGCCCACGTCCACAACCTGGTAGTGGAAGAACCTCCGTTTGAGGGCAGTGTCATGGTACAGGACGTAAGATACGATCCCATGACGGGGAAGGTACTCCACATAGACCTTCACAAGATTTCCATGACCGATAAAGTCAAGACAGAAGTCGCCGTGGAAGTAAAGGGCGAGGAGTCCTTGGAGAAGCGCGGATTCCTGCTTCAGAGGCAGGCCAGGGAGGTCACCGTTGAGTGCCTTCCCAATGACATACCCGCGGTTTTCGAGATCGACGTGGCTAATCTCCAGCCGGGCGAATCCATAACTGCAGGCGACCTAGCCATCCCCAAGAGCGTGAGGCTGGTTACCTCCCCGGCTGAGGTGTTAGTGGTGGCTTTGGCGCCTAAGTCGGTCGAGCAAGAGGCCGAGGAAGCCGGTCAAGAGGCTTCGGCTGACGAGGGCAAGCCGGAATCTGATAGATAGGTTCTGTGAGGTTGCGGCAACCCTGCTCCTCACGGTTTTGCGCTACGTGAAGAGGATGGGCGCGGCGAGCGGATGAACTGCGTAATCGGACTTGGGAACCCAGGACGCAAGTATACATGTACCCGGCATAATGCCGGGTACATGGTATTGGCAGAGTTGGCCCGCAGGATGGGGGCCAAGTTTGCTGAGTCAGGTTTTTCCGACATTGCGGAGGGAGTCATCTCCGCCGGCGGCGATAATGTTCCTATGGTCCTCGTAAGGCCCGGTACTTACATGAACGCTTCCGGCTTGGCGGTTGCCGAGGCCGTATCCAGATACCGCTTCACCGTTTCCGAACTATTGATTATCCACGATGACATGGATTTGCCGTTCGGGAAGATCCGCCTAAAGCGCGGCGGCAGTTCCGGGGGGCACAGGGGCATCGAGTCGATCATTTCCCACCTCGGCACAGGCGAGTTCATGCGCCTCAAGGTCGGTATCGGACGGCCACCGGAAGGCGACGACGTCATCGACCATGTGCTTCAACCTTTTTCTCCTCAAGAGTTGACTTACCTTGCGGACATCATTGGCCTTGCGGCGGATGCCGCCATACAAGTATTCGCCAAGGGTATCGAAGCCGCCATGTCAGAATACAACGGCAGAGAGGTCATAGAAGACAGCGGAGGTAAGTAGTCTCAATGTCTCACCCCGGTTTATTGGACATCCTCTCCCGGAGCCCCGGGCTTCGTCGGACCATAGATGATATTTCGGTGGGAAAAACACCCGTGCTCTTCACCGGAGCGCAAGGCTACGCCAAAATCGCCACCGTCGCGTCTGTGGTTCACCGCCTAAACCGTCCCGGGGTGTTGGTGATGTCCAACCCCGATGAGGCTGTAACCGCGAAGAGAGACCTATCGGACCTCCTGGGACCCGACAAAGTAGTGTTGTTCCCGGCGCGTGAGGTCATGCCCTTTGAGACTCACGGAAATCAGGAGTCTCTTTGGATGCGAATAAGCGCTCTGGCCAGGCTGGCCTTCCCTCAGAACGAGAATCTGCTGGTTGTAATGCCGGCTACCGCGTTGGTCAGGAAGCTCATGCCCAAGGAGCGTTTCGTCGGAGGCTGTAGGACCATCCGGTTGGGGACGCCGCTTTCTCCGGACGAGTTGATTAGGGAACTGGTCGGCCTCGGTTATGAACGGGAGTTTTCGGTCGAGGCCAAAGGCCAGGTGGCTCTTAGAGGCGGTATCCTGGACGTCTTCCCACCTTCCTCAGAAGTTCCCTACCGGCTGGAGTTCGCCTTCGACGAGGTGGAATCCATCCGCGCTTTCGATCCTGAGACTCAAGTCTCGGCCGAGCCGGTGGAAGAGATCTTTTTAACTCCCGCTCTCGACCATATCCAGCACCGGGTTTTGGGGCAGGATCAAGGGGACGAAGCCGACGACAGCGGCACGATTCTGGACTACATCGGGAAAGACGGTCTTCTGATAGTAGACAGCTTTGAACGCTGCAGGGACGCGGTAGTAGAGTTTGAGAAGATTGGAGCTGAAATCGCTTCGGCCCGCATGGTCGCGGGAACCATGGGAAGGGAAGAAGCGGCAGTATACTTCCCCTCGGGACACGTAACCGGAATTTTGCGCAAGAGCCATCTCTTGCTGAGCCTGATACCGCGAATGGATATCGCCGTTGGGCTTGGCGACATGATCGAGTCGGACACAACGACTCAAGTGGGTTTTAGCGGCCGTTGGGCGGATCTGGCGACAGAACTCAAAGACCTTTTGTCCCAAAGAAAGCGCGTAGTAGTCCTCGCGGGGAACAAAGACCGCCAAGGTCTCTTGGCCAAATGGTTGGAGCGCCAAGAGATTTGGGCTCTCGCTTTGGATTCTATTGTGGAGCATCCCCAAGAAGGCATGGTTACGCTCTCCTTGGGCAGCGGCGAAAACGGCTTTAACTGCGAATCGCTGAACCTCGCCGTTTTTACGGAAACAGAGATCTATGGACGGACCGTGGTTCGCCAGAAGCGAGTCAAGAAGTCCCGGCCCACCTTGGACTGGCGGGAGCTTTCACCTGGGGACTACGTGGTCCACGCGACACACGGCGTCGGGCAGTTTATGGGATTGAAGACCATGACGGTGAACGGAGTAACCCGCGACTACCTCCACCTCCGGTACGCCGGCACAGACGCCCTCTACGTTCCCATAGACCAGGTAGATATGGTCGAACGGTATGTTGGCCCTGAAGGCAGGCCTCCGACCCTTCAAAAGCTTGGCACAGGAGACTGGCAACGGATTAAAGCGCGGGTCAAAAGCTCCGTCGAGGACTTGGCTCGCAAACTTTTGGTCCTCGAGGCAAAGCGCAAGTCCAGACGGGGGTTCGCGTTTTCGCCTGACACCCCTTGGCAGCGCCAGTTTGAGGACGCTTTTGAGTATGAGGACACCGAAGACCAAGCCCGCGCCACTATGGAGATCAAGGCTGACATGGAGTCTACGGTGCCCATGGATAGGCTCCTTTGCGGCGACGTTGGGTACGGGAAAACAGAGGTAGCCATGAGGTGTGCCTTTAAGGCAGTCATGGACGGAAAACAAGTCGTCGTCCTGGTCCCCACAACCATACTTGCTGAGCAGCACTATGCCACTTTTACGCGCCGGTTCTCAGACTACCCGGTCACGATCCAGTGCTTAAGCCGTTTCCGTTCCCAGGCGGAGCAGAAGAGGATAGTCAGAGACCTCGAGGCCGGGGCGGTAGATATCATCATCGGTACTCACCGTCTCTTGAGCAAGGACGTGAAGTTCAAGGACGTAGGACTCCTTATCATTGACGAAGAGCACCGGTTTGGCGTGGCGCAGAAAGAGCGTATCAAAGAGATCAGCGAGACGTGCGATGTCCTAACCATGACCGCGACTCCCATCCCGCGCACTTTGAACATGGCTTTGTCGGGGCTCAGGGACATCAGCGTCATAGAGACTCCGCCTGAAGGAAGGTTTCCGGTTGAGACTTACGTGGTCGCCGCCAACCCGTCCCTCATAGCTCAGGCCATCAGGAGGGAGATTCGCCGTGGCGGCCAGGTGTTTTACGTTTACAACAGAGTGTATTCCATCGCCAGGGTCTACCAGCGCCTGCAGGCGTTGGTCCCCGAAGCCCGCATCACCGTGGCCCACGGCAAGATGAGAGAGCACGAGCTTTCCCGTACCATGCAGGACTTTTTGCAGGGCAGGTATGACGTGCTGATATCCACGACGATCATCGAATCCGGACTGGACCTTCCCAACGTCAATACGCTCATTGTTGAGGATGCTGACAGGCTCGGGCTGGCCCAGCTTTACCAGCTTCGTGGGCGAGTGGGACGTTCCAACCGCATCGCGTACGCCTACTTTACCTACAGGCATGACAAGAACATGACCTACGTGGCGGAGGAGAGGCTAAACGCCCTCAGGGATTTCACCACGATGGGGTCAGGTTTCAAGCTGGCTATGCGGGACATGGAGATACGGGGAGCCGGAAACCTGCTTGGCGGAGAGCAGCACGGCTTTATGACGCTGGTAGGTTATGAGATGTACGTCAGCTTGCTGGAGAAAGCCGTGAGGTCGCTCAAGGGCCAGAAGGAAGAAAAGGTGGAACGCATCCTTGCCACGGTTGACCTTCCGAGCGATGCTTACCTGCCCGAGTCTTATGTGGAAAGCCCCAAGGAGCGCTATGCCCTTTACAAGAGGATAGCGGGGGCTTCCGATGCCGAGATGCTAGTTGAGACCGAAGAATTGTTGCGGGATAGGTACGGGCCCCTTCCGCAGCCTGTCCGGAACCTGCTTAAAGTTGCCCACTTGCGCCTCTTGTCAGGCCAGCTTGGAATCACTCAAGTCACTCTGGTTCGCGAAGACCTGACCTTCGGCAGGGCTCACCTAAGTTTTAAAGTTGAAGTGCCTCACTTGTTCCCCGGAGAGCGCTTGCCCTCGCTTCAGAAAGACTTCCCAGGTTTGGAGGTCGACCGCCGCCTGAATCTCCTAAAGCTCGCCCTTACCAAGCAAGACGGAGATGCCCTGGACACCGCCTTGTCCCTTGTTAAACGCCTAACCGGCGGTGAATAACGATTCCAAAACGCCTATATACTAGCAAAAGAAACGGGGCTTTAGGAGTCAAAAGGGGGTGGTGGACACGTGAAAGCAACAGGCATTGTCCGGCGCATCGATGATCTCGGGCGCGTCGTAATCCCCAAGGAGATCAGGCGAACTCTGAGGATCCGGGAGGGAGACCCCCTTGAGATCTTCGTGGACCGTGACGGTGAAGTTATCCTCAAGAAATACTCACCCATTGGTGAGTTAGGGGACTTCGCTAAAGAGTACGCCGACTCACTAGCAGAAGCAACTGGGCACATCGCCATGATCGCTGATAGGGACGGAATCATCGCGGTATCCGGGGCTCCTAAGAAAGAGTTCCTGAACAAGCGGATATCTTCGGCCGTGGAGCGGATCATGGAGGATAGGAAGCCGGTCCTCATCACCCGCCCGGGGGAAGACCGCTATTGCAAAGAGTGCATTACCGACGATGAGACCGGATGCAAGTTCACATCGGAAGTAATCGCTCCTATCATAGCCGAAGGAGACCCGATAGGCGCCGTAATCATATGTACCAGAGAACCCGGGCAGGTAGTGGGCGAACTGGAACTCAAACTCGCTGAAACGGCAGCCGGATTCCTTGCCAAGCAGATGGAAGAATAGTACCTTTAACATGCGGTATCTCAGTGATGAGGCATGATTTGGAAAGGGAAGGTGGCTTATTCAAGCCACCTTCATTCATGGTTTTCTTAACACCAGCGAGGAATCCGGGGAAGGGTCCTAAATGACGAAGAGAGACGACTCCACATTCTTGAAAGGCGCTTTCGTCCTGACGGGCGCCGGGATCCTGGTAAAGCTAATCGGAGCTCTGAACAGAATTCCCCTCTACTCGATACTCGGGGACGAAGGGATGGGCCTCTATCAGATGGCTTATCCCATCTATACCATCCTTCTCACCGTTTCCTCCTCGGGTTTGAACGTAGCCATATCCAAGGTGGTCGCTGAGAGATGGGCTCTCGGGAAGAGGGTTCAAGCGGCCGATGCCTTCAGAGTGGCTTTGGCCCTAATGGCGGTCCTCGGTCTGGCCTCTACTCTAATCCTGTATTTCTCCGCCGGCTGGATAGCGGACAACATGGCCCACGACCCGCGGGCGGCCATCTCGATCAGGGCGTTATCGCCCGCGCTGTTCACAGTGGCGGTCCTATCGGCTTTTCGAGGGTGGTTCCAGGGTATCGAGAAGATGGAAGTCCCCGCGCTGACCCAAGTCGTAGAACAAGTGGGCAGGCTGGTGACCATGCTTTTCTTGGCCAACATGCTCCTGCCCAGGGGGCTGGAAGTGGCGGCGGCCGGGGCGACTCTGGGGGCGTCTGTCGGCGCTTTTGTCGCCGCGATGTGGGCGCTTGCCGCTTACTTCCGCGGACCTAGACCTTGGCTTAACGAGAGAAGAAGGGTTGAAGCTTCCGATTTCTGGTCCGACACAACCAAGAGGATCATCACCATCGCGGCCCCCATATCCTTGGCCTCCGCTATCTTCGGGATAACTGAGATTGTTGATTTGGCCATCGTGCCGGGACGGCTGCAGTCCATTGGGCTTGAGACCCAGGAGGCGACCAGGCAGTTCGGGCGCCTGGCAGCGGGGGCGTTCCCGTTGCTCAACTTGCCCACTCTGTTTACCTCCGCTTTGCAAATGGCCCTGGTTCCCTCTATAAGCGCCGCTATGGCCCTAGGAGACAGGGACGCGGTGCGGAGGAGGGTCATGAAGGCATTGTCGCTCACGCTGGCTCTGGCGGTGCCGGCGGCTATTGGGCTTTATGTACTGGCGGAGCCTATTCCCACTTTGCTTTACTCTCAGCCGGAAGTAGCTCCGATTTTGCGCACCCTGACTCCCGCCGTGGTGTTCTTGGCGCTCCAGCAAGTTACAGCGGGAGTTCTCCACGGGCTCGGCAGGCTCAGGGCGCCGTTGGTAAACCTGGCGTGGGCCGTAGGGATTAAGGCCGTGGTCACATACGTGTTGGTAGGCACGCCCTCCCTCGGTATACTGGGAGCCGGGATAGCGACATCTGTCCACTTCGGCATCGCCGGACTCTTAAACCTCCGGGCCGTCATGCGAGATACGGGGCCGGTCCTGAACTGGCGAGACCTGCTGAAGCTGCCGCTCGCGGGAGGAGCGATGGCTGTGGCGGCGGTGCTCGCCTATTCGCGCCTGTCGGTACTTGTGTCCTGGAAGGTCGCGACGCTTGCGGCCGTCGGCGTGGGTGCCGTAGTATACGGGGTGTTCGCTCTCTTGCTCGGGATAGTCAGATCGGAAGACCTGGCGGCCTTCCCGCTCTTAGGCCGCTTCTTCGGAAAGCCGGAGAAATAGCGCCGGCAAAGAAGACTTCCCGGTTTCTTCTTGATGGAGGTGCGGTTTTGTGAACGGAGATGACGCGGCCAGCGCTGCCTGGACTGAGTTCCTCTCGGTTGTGGCCAAGCTTCGGGGCGAAAACGGCTGCCCGTGGGACAAGGAGCAGACATATCGCTCCCTGACGAAGTTCGTGTTGGAAGAGTCTCACGAACTCGTAGCCGCGGCTTTGGAGGAGGACGCGGATAAACTCAAAGAGGAATTGGGAGACTTGCTCTTAGAAATCGGGCTTTATTGCCAGATAGCCTCCGAGAGAGGGGACTTCTCGGTTTCGGAAGTCCTGTCCGGGATCACAAAGAAGTTGATCAGGCGTCATCCGCACGTGTTCGGCGACGAGAAGCTGGACACGCCGGAAGCGGTCAGAGAGCGCTGGGATGAAATCAAGAGGGCTGAACCGGGGAGGTACAAGAAGGGTCACTCCTTAATGGACGAGGTCCAGAAGGGGCTTCCCGCCCTCATGCGGGCGCAACGGCAGCAAACGCTCGCGGCGGGAGTCGGGTTTGACTGGGACTCGGTGGAGCCTGTCTTTGACAAGGTCAAAGAGGAACTGGCCGAGGTCTTTGAAGCCAGGAAGAAAGGCTCGCCCGCGGAAATTGCCGGGGAGGTGGGCGATCTTCTATACGCGTGCGTGAATCTGGCACGGCACCTGAAGGTAGACGCTGAGTCGGCTCTATTGGGATGCGTCGAGAAATTCTCTCGACGATACCGGCAGGTAGAAGAGGAACTAAGCAAACGGAACTTGACGGCCGGAGACGTCGATCTGGAGTATCTTGACGCATTGTGGGAAAAAGCTAAAGAGCGCGAGAATCCTGATAAAGCCTAGAACTCAGGGTCTCTTAGCGGAGATTATAACTAACGAAGACGAGACAGGAGCAATGAAGGAGGCAGCAAGTTGAACAAGACGGAACTCATCGCCAAGGTCGCCGAACAGGCAGGTATGACTAAGAAGGACACGGAGAAGATCGTTAACACTCTTATTGATGTGGTACAGGACACCCTCGCGAAGGGCGAACCCGTGGCCATTCTTGGCTTCGGCACTTTCCTATCCCGCGAAAGACCGGCCAGGGAAGGCAGAAATCCCAGAACCGGCGAAGCTATTCAGATCCCCGCGGCCAGGGTTCCCGTTTTCAGGCCGGGTCGTGGTCTGAAAGGTTCTGTAGGCGGCGACGTGGAGAAATAGATATCTTCTTGAGTGTCGAGGCGGTCCTTGCGGCCCTTTGGAGGCACTCGGCGTTACATATGGGAGAGGCGTGAGACAGGTGCGGCTAGACAAATTCCTGAAGGTGAGTCGCCTGGTCAAGAGGCGGACGTTGGCTCAAGAACTTTGCGATGGCGGTCACGTGAAGAGGAACGGCCGTACCGCCAAGTCATCGACCCCGGTGGAAGTCGGAGATGTCTTGGAGTTGACAATCGGCCCCCGGAGAATCGAGTGCAGGGTTACTAAAGTGATGGAGACCGCCGACAAGAAGACCGCCGGTGAGATGTACGAGATTATCTCTGGAGCGCCGGCCGGTTTGGAGGCAGAATCGTAGTCCGGCGCCATCCGCGTCAGTAGAACGACAGAAGGGGCCCCCGGGTAATCCGGGAGCCCCTTTTAAGATGCTTGGTGAGGTGTTCTCGCTCATGCCGGATCGGGGGTAGATACCCGCTCCGGACCAGGATATCCTACAAGTTCACCGGTTCTTGTCATTTACGAACATGTATTGTACTTCTCCCGCCTTGACCAAACCCAGCTTGTCTCTGGCGATTCGCTCTATGTGCTCGTCGGTCTTCAAGAGTTCTATTTGCTGTTCCAGAGCGACGTTGAGGGCCTGGTACCTCTCTATTTCCGCTTTCAGGGCAGCCAGTTTCCTGCTAGCGGCGTTCACTTCCGCTTGTCGCAAGACGAACGAAACCGCTACCGCAAGGAAGAGGACAACAACCCCTAAAACAGGCACCACAGGCCTCCGTTTCTTAGGCTCTCTTACGTTCATTTAAGATCCTCCTCCTCGAGTTCGTCGGGCTCGTTATTGCCGTATAGGTTAAGCGGATCCCCGGAGATTACTATGACTACCTGATAGCCCTTGCTTTTCGCCCGGTTATACAAGGTCGCGACCGAACTCTGGCTGATGTTCAGCCGTGCGGCGATATCTTGCGCCGAATAGCCGGTTTCCTTTAGAACGACTACTTGCCGCTCACGGAAGCTCAGTCGTTCAGCGCCTCGGATTTCGATTTGCACAGGTTATCCTCCGGTTATCCACAGATTATGCACAAACTGTGGACAGATTTAGGACAGAATTAGTACAAGCCTATTCTACAAGGATCAGGGAATTCCTTCTATAGCGGAAAGCGATTTTCTGAGGATTTTCCAAAAGATCGTAGGCCGGGCGGCCCAAGGTCCTACGGGTAACCGGTGAAGTACGTAGGCAAGCGCCTTTGGAAGGCTGTCCTTAGGAGGGCAGTCCGGGGTTTGGCGGGTCACCGTGAGGAGGGGCGGCCGGCGGTTCACCGGCAGGCGGTCTGCCGGTAGGGGAGGCGTCAGCAGGCGGCTCGTCAGTAGGCCGTCCGGCTGTAGGCCGTTCGTCAGGAGGTGATTCATCATCAGGCGATTCGTCAGTAGGCGATTCGCCGGCAGGAGGCTCATCCTCGTCCGCGATAGGAGGAAACAGCCAGTTCTTGGCCTTGGAGCTCGCGTGAGAGATGAACCGGCGAGAAGGGACGATGACCTTCGTCTTGGTCCACCGGCCTCCCTTCTTAGCAAGGGTGAAGCTCCGGTAAGCCAAGGCGTAGACGAGTTCCCCAACTAAGTAGTTGCTGAACCAGAATCCAAGCAGCAGGGAAATGGGAACGTAGAGCCTCAGTTCGCCCCAGTTCACCAAGAATATGACGGCAGCCGCGGCGCCCAGTATAGCCAGAGAGAACAGGATGTCAAGGAAATGGAGGCTGAACCGCCGCGGGCGGAATACTCCACGAAAAGCGGTGTAGACCTGGAACAGTATGCTGACGGCGATCCCGGCCAGGAACAGGACCGCCAGCCTCCAGATCTGGACCTCGACAGGCGTGCGCATGCTACCGGAATAGGCGCTGGAGGAACCCTTTGTCTTTTTGCCGGAGTCTTGCCCTGTCCAGGTGCGAGTATTCCAAGGCCCCGACGTTCCCCTCGATAATCATCAGACCTTTATCCAGATCGAGACTGGTTATATGAAATTCCTCGCCGCTCAGCGTCAGCATTCCCAAGTCAGTTTCGACCACGACTTGCTGCTCGTCGAAACTCTCCACGTGGATGACTCCCTGCAAGCGGACTTGTTCTCGCTGCACTATCTCTATTTTGTGTGTTCTTTCTTCGGCCCCGAACTCGTCCAAGTTCTCTCCTCCTCCAATCCAGGCACCGGCATGCCTCTGGACAAAGGTGTCCTGACGATAGATATGCGAAGTCTTCCGAGATATGCGCCGTTTTCTGGCATTACTGTATCCTTGACACTCAAAATCCGCATAACCTATAATGACTTTGCCCTAGCAAAGAAACAGATCCCAGGAGGAATGGCGGAGGTATGGCGCTCGAAGTCGGAGCGATCGTTGAAGGGGTTGTAACTGGAGTCACCAATTTCGGGGCGTTTGTGAGTCTTCCGGACGGAAAAACCGGATTAGTACACATCTCAGAAATCGCTGACGCATACGTTAAAGACATTAATGAGTACGTGAAAAAGACAGACAGAGTACAGGTCAAGATTCTGTCCGTGGACGCATCGGGTAAGATAGGGCTCAGCATCAAACAGGCGAACCCAAATTACCGGCCCAGAACCGCGGTTGACTTCAGGAGAAGCAGGGCAAACTTTGAAGACAAACTGCAGCGGTTTATGAAAGAGAGCGACGAGCGTCTGGCCGACTTGAAGAGGAACGTTGATTCGAAACGTGGCGGGCGAGGTTCTCGAAGGGACTTCTAGAAGCAAGAGGACGGACCGGAACACTCGGCTTTATTATTTATGGGCGTGTTCGTTTGGTAGACGTCTCGGTTCTATAGGCATGTAGATCAATCGGCAGAAAACCTCCAGCGGGCGATCCGCTGGGTTCGCTTTATTTAGGGTAGATTAATGAGATACAATAGGGCTGTGCCGGGGTGTTGGAACAGGTAGACAATGGGGACTTAAAATCCCTTGGGTCGTGAGGCCCGTGCGGGTTCGAGTCCCGCCCCCGGCACCAACTTATCCTACCTCACCCTATCCGAAATGCTACTTCACGTGGAACTTGGCGTTTTTGACTACCTGCCTTGAGTGCGGCGTGTTTGATTAACCCTTGTATGTAGAGGACTGCGATTTCCGCGCTTGCGGGGTTATTGCCTACCTGTCTGTTCATCTATCCATGCCAAGTATGCGGCG
>ENA-UPSB01001188-UPSB01001188.1-bioreactor-metagenome-genome-assembly--contig:-NODE-1188-length-32462-cov-5.470608_pt1 | contig 32462 bp, 28 predicted proteins | sample MGYA00238182_ERZ773286 | MGnify/ENA primary metagenome ERZ773286 (study PRJEB29026, sample SAMN07631240) | bioreactor metagenome | isolation source: Switchgrass digestor | place: USA: Dartmouth...
TAATCTCTTACACACGTTCCGTCTTTAGTATTGTAATCATCACCGTATATGCTGACATGCCTTCTTTGCCCATTAGGTACCTGTAGTATAAGCGGAATCAAATGGGTTTCGGGATTATGGGCTTCGCCGATTCGTCCGTTTTTTTGAGCCCCACATGCATTAAAATATCGTAAGGAAACATAACGAATACCGTAAGCCTTTTCCGACCATTTAAACATTTTTTCCATGGCCAATTTTGTTTCACCGTATGGATTAGTAGGTTCGGCTAAATCTGTTTCCAGTATTGGTATGTTCTTTGGCTCACCATATACTGCTGCCGTAGAAGAAAATATAATTTTATCAGCTCCGTTTTCAACCATGGCTTCCAGCAAAACCTTTGTCCCGCATAAATTATTATCATAATATTTCAATGGTTTTTCAACACTTTCCCCTACCAATGAATTAGCAGCAAAATGGATTACAGTATCAATCTTTTCCTTTTTAAAAACGCCGGATAAAAACTCTTTATCCCTGATATCACCTATATAAAAACGTGATTTGGGAGGAATTGCTTCCCTATAGCCGGTTTGAAGATTATCAACTATTACTACGTCTTCTCCGTATTCTACTAACTCATAGGCAGTGTGGGATCCAATATATCCTGCACCGCCTAATACAAGAACCGACATGATACATCCTACCTTTCCGTTTCTTTCCCTCTACTACGGACTGTTCCTAAGCTACATTTCCTATAAGCTTTAATCAAGCATTTTATTATACAAAATACAGTCTATATGGTTTGGATCCAATTCTAACGCCTTATTGAAATACAGTTTTGCTTCATGCTTGTTTCCCAGGCCTAAATTTCCAAGGCCAATTAAATAATAACAATGAACTTTATTCTTTGTGTTCATATCATCCTTAAATATCAGGAAATCAGGCAATGAAACGGCAAAGTAATCTTTACGCATATTATCAAAGATATGATGTTCTCCGTAATCAATTAATTTATAAAATTTCGCATTGGCTTCAGCCGTCTTTCCCAGTTTTTTATATGCAAGTCCCTGATAAAGTATCATATCTGCAGGCTGATCATAGTAATACATTACACCTGAAGGATCATCAGAACCTTTAGTTGCCAATTCATAATACTTATTGGCTAAATCCCGTTTACCCAAAGCCTCATAAGCAGTTCCCAAATAATAATTTATATGATTGTCCTTAGTGCCCTCCAGTTTCCCTTCTCCAAGGTTTTCAGGATATACAAGGGCAGCATGTAAATGCTTGATTGCACTGTCATAATCATGATTTTTAAGTTCTTCCCTGGCAATTTCAAGCAGTGCAATTTTATACTGTTTTGTTACTTTTCCTTCTCCGCCTTCCCAGGGATGGAATTTACGTGACATAATCAATTCATAAGCCTTTTTATGTTTTCCTGTTTGATTTAACAGAGAAATATATTCAACATACATGTCATCCCTGTCTGCTAAAGTTTCAGGATACTTTTCACAGAATTCAATTATTTCTTCCGCTGATAAACCAAGTTTCTTGTATAACTGCTCTAATTCCAGGAACACCCTCGAGTCGGTTGTATCAAGCGAAAATGCCTTCTCCAGCACTTCTTTTGCCTTTTCCTTTTCATCAAACTGGTTGTAGTACACCAAAGAAAGATTTCTTAAAACCGTAGGATAGGTATCATCTATTTTTGCACTCTTTTCCCATAATTCTTTTGCTAATTTGTACTGCTTCTTATCATAGTACAAGTTTCCAAGATAATATGGTGCCTTGGGATCGTCCGGATTATTTTGCATTGCACACCCTAAAACCAGAATATCCTCTAATTTATTCGGGAAACAGCAATACGGAGAACGTGTCTTTGCTTCATCCCATGCTTTTTTGGCTTCATTCAGAGAGCCCAATTGTACATAATAATAAGCCTCATAATATTTCAGCATTGGTTTTTCTTCACTGCACAGATTTAAAACCTCTATTGCTTCCTTATACATGCCTGCTTCAGCATAAGTCTTTGCAGTTTGTATAAAATTCTCTGAAAAATTGCGCATTAACCTGACTAAACTTTCTTTTTCCTCTACACTTTCTTTAATCAGGACTTTTTCATAATGGCTTACATAATCAAAATAATCTATTGAAAGGTTTTCTTCAATTAAAGCCTTTGCCTTCTCAATTTGCCCAAGTTTTCTTAACAAAATGGCTTTCAATCCTCTGGCTTTTATATTATGACTGTTTTTTATCAGAGACCTTTCCACGAATTTCAATGAATCAGAGTACTTTTTTCTTCTTGCAGCTATCAGTGCCAGATAATAATAGGACATCTCCTGCTGCTCATTAGACCATGTTGCTTTATAAAAAGCATCATATGCTTCATCCAGTCTGTTCTGATACCACAGTGAAAGGCCCAGATTATAATAAGGCTCGCTGTTATAAGGATTGGGATTTTTCCATGTCAGACGCTCTATGGCTTTTCTGAAATATTTCTCAGATTCCTTAAATAAACCTCTTCTCAGCAACAGGGAACCATATGCGTTATTGATTCTTATATCCCCTTCGTCCCTTTTTAATCCTTCCAGATAATAATCATCCGGCTCATAGGTTGCATGCCTGTACTGCTCTATATGCAATCCTGTCAAATACAGTTCCTCATTGGTCATTATCTCTTTTGGATCCTTTGCCGCTTTTGCAGGCTCCGGCATCTTTTCAATCTTCTTTTCTTCAGGAGCGTAACTTACCAGCAAATTATTATCATTGTCATAAACTTCTATACTTAAATCGGTTTCCTTTTCAAAGGGTATATTAAATGTTTTCTCGAATACCTGCACCGGAGAAATGGTAGCTGTCTCATTAGCCACAACGGAGTCTTTGTTTTTTATAATAATTTTAGCTTCTTTATATTCATCCGTTGCATAAACGCAAGCATACACGCCGTCTTCCCGCGCTTCCATGTTGACCACCGCATCAATGGTGGCATTCTTTACCTGTCCCACAGCCTTGTAAGGCATGAAATACTGATCAAACGTTTTTTCTTCGAAAGGTTTTAACCATGAAAAGTCAGGCTGATTGTCAGTATAAACACCTACCATCAATTCAACATAAGGTCCGTCATCATCAGTGAGATTGCGATCCCATGCCTTGCCAAAATCTCCACAGCCCCAGGTCCATTGTTTTTTCCCGGGTGAAATGTGATGATCAGCTACATGCAGGATTCCTGCTTTTTTCCCATAATCGTAACCGCCAAGGAAATCATAATTTGAGTGTTCTGCCATAAACGACGTTGGAACCGGGATATTTTTATATCTTGAGATGTCAACGCCTTCACTGTAATCATGTTTATAATAAACTCCTGTCGCTATTGGAAATCTGGATACATCCCTCTTTCCATGATCCATAACCGCATGAACATCCGGTGGAAAAATTGACTGGGTATTTTCATTAACATGTACAGCAGGATTTGCCCACCATAAAAATGTTTGCGGAAACGGTGTCTGATTATACAATTGTCCGGTTACTTTAATATAAGCTTTATTAGGATATAAGGTAAAAATGGTAATTGCCTTTGTACCGTACATCTGGTCTACATCATTGACAAACAATGATTTGCTGCCATCTTCGTTTTCTGTTATTTTGTAATCCAAAGGCATGAACGTAGTGGGTCTATGATGTTGGGGCCAATTAAACTCAATGCCTCCTGAAATCCAGGGTCCGAGTAAACCTACCAATGCGGGCTTTATTACGCGGTTATAGTATACAAAATCATAACCGTTGGTTTTATCATAGGCCCTGTATATTCTTCCGCCCAATTCCGGAAGGACCATCACTTTTATATATTGATTTTCAAGGCATATTACTTTATAAATCTTGTCCACCTTATTGTCGGTTATTTTTTCGATAACCGGATAAGGATATACTTTTCCTGTACTTCCCTGATATACTCTATTATCTGAAAATATAGGATTTCTACCTGGCTTGCCAACTTCATAAGTTGGTATTACCATTTCTTCTTCCCATATTCTGACGCCTGCATCACTCATATATTTTACCTCCCTTTACTTTCTCTTTTTTTCATTATATAATTTAAACTCATGATAATCATTAATCTTGCTTGCTGATAAATTGTGAAAAATTGCTCTCTAATAATTCAAATAGATGTAAATTCTCCAATCAAACGTAAACTCCATAAAATTATTTATAACAGCTTATTTACAGCTTATTTAAAAGAAAAATGCAGTTAACGCTTTCCTATATAATTAAACTTAATTGAATTTATGTCTTCTATAAATTATAATTAAATGCAAATAAACTTATTCTTTCTTTATCAAGGAGAGTTTTTATGAAGCCGATTGACATAGGTGTAGTGGGAGATTCCAGTATTTATCTTCATAATGCCAGCATGCAAGCTAAAAAAATGTTTTTCTATCTCTTATGTACCGGCCATTATTATTGTAATTCTGAATACAGTGTTAACAGAAACAGATTTGACAGCTTTTTAATAATGTATGTAAAAAAGGGGAGCGGTTTTGTTAAAATCAATAATGTAATTACCCCCTTTCATGAGGACCAAATTGTTTTTATAGATTGTTATAAACCTCATGCCTATGCTTCAAATGATGAATTGGAAATATATTGGCTGCATTTTGACGGAAATGCCTCCAGAGAATACTATGAATATATCACTTACAAGTCAGGAAACGTTATACAACTGAAAGAAACTTTCTCCTTTGAAAAGAATACTATGAAAGTTTTTAATATGTTTCATATGAATAATAAAATTAATGAAGCCTTGATTTCAAAATATATCACCAATCTGTTGACCGATCTGATAGTATTTATCAACGATGATACACCTAATAACCCCAATTCGGATTTAATTGAAGATACCATTTCTTACATATGTAACAATTTAACAAATTCACTAAGTTTAGATGAATTATCGTCGCGGGTTTCATTGAGTCCCTATTATTTTACAAGATTTTTTAAAAAAGAAACAGGGTATACGCCCCACGAGTTTGTAATCAATACCAGATTAAATGCGGCAAAATTCTATTTAAAATCCACTCAGTTGCCAATAAAAGAGATTTGCTACAACTGCGGATTTACCAGTGAAAGCAGTTTTTGTGCAACCTTTAAGAAAAATTTGGGCATGACACCTTCTGAATACCGAGCTTTTAAATAAAAACAGGCTATAAAAGCAAGCCATTGAAATTTCAATGGCTTGCTTTTACAGTATATAATGCTTTAGTTGGCAGCATCTCCCATAACTTCCCTATAGTTTTCAGGAGTTACTACCGTAGCCGGTACTGCTGTTTCCATAGGCATTTCCGTTCCGTTTTTGATGTAATTAATCAATATTTCAACAGAGGTAGCTCCAATAGAATCAGCTGAGAAGTAGCAAGATGCCCTCATACAGGTATCTTTTCCTTGATTCCATTCATCTTTAGCCAAATAAGCACCTAAACCTATAACACAGGATTCTTTATCCAATCCTGCTGTTTCCAGTGCACGCACTGCACCAATTGCGGTTTCTTCATTTGCAGTCATTACCATCCATTTTTTAATTTCAGGATGAGCAGTAATAATAGTAGTAGCTGCTGTATTACCTTTATCTGTAGTACCGTCTGTGTCTGCTTCAAATATTCTCGATTTGTCAAAATCAGGGATAATTTCATTTATTTTATCTTTTTCACCTTGAGTTCTGGGAACGCAGCTGGATACAGTTTCCATGGTAAGATACATAATGCCTGCTTCCGGATCATCCTGCAAACCATTATCTTTAATGTAATTTGCCATCCATTCGCCATTAGCAGCACCTATATTGTAAGCATCAATACCTACCCAGGGAACCAGTTTTTCACCGTTTGCTTCCAAAGCATCATCAACTGCAACAATAGGAATCCCGGCTTCCTTACACTTGTCAACTACAGCTTGCGACATAGTTTGGTCCGGTATGCACATAACTATACCGTCAGCATTGTTTGCAATTGCATTATCAACTGCTTTCAAGCATTCTTCAGGGTTCATCTTTGAGTCTACATAAACAAATTCTCCGCCCATTTCTTCAGTTTTCTTTTTTGCTGCTTCACCCTCATTTATGAACCATGTTTGATCTCCTGCTTTGTAGATACCATAAATAAGCAGCTTTCCATCATCGGCTTTTGTTTTTGTCCCTTCAGTATCAGCATTTGCTTCTGAACTGGTATCATTTGTTGTATTAGCTTCCGTGCTGTTTTCTGTATTGGTTGTAGTTGTCTCAGTTGAATTATTGTTACCACAGCCCGCTAGAATACTAATACTTAAGCATACCACCGTTAACAAAGCTAACACTTTTTTCATAAAAGATACCTCCTTAGAATTATTTTTACATTAAGTTTTTATATTAAATACTTGTTAAGTTAATAAGTCAAGTATTAATACCTGCACTACAGGTTTTTCATGCTGTCGGCAATAAGCCTCTTTTCTCTGTTTGTCTTTCTGACATAATCGACAGCCAATGCCATCAGCAGCAGGGCACCTCTCGCTACATACTGCCAGAAAGATTGAACTCCCACCATGGTTAAACCCGTATTAAATGCCTGGATTAACAAGACACCCAAAATAGTTCCTCCCATGCTTCCAACACCGCCGGTAAAAGATACGCCACCTAGAATTACAGCAGTAATGGAATCAAACTCCAGGTTTACACATGCAGAAGGCTGTCCTGAATTCATCCTTGCAGCCAATATGATGCCGCCTATGGCACAAAGGGCACCCATCAGCATATAGCAAATCAAAGTTATCTTATTGGGGCTCAAACCGGCAAGTCTTGCTGCTGTCTTATTTCCACCTATGGCATATACACTGCGTCCGAATTTCGTCTTGGCTAAAATAAATCCAAATACTATGTAACATATGATCAATATCCAGACTGTTAAGGGAATGGTTAAAAATCTTGCCTTTCCTAAAGTTATAAATGTTTTGTCAGCAACCGGCACTGCTTTTCCGTCATTTAATATGTATGCAAAACCTCTGAAGATCGCCTGAGTAACCAAAGTAGCAATGAAAGGATCCAATTTAATGCTGCATACCATCCACGTATTAAACGCTCCTATCAGTACGGCAATTAAAATGGTAAGTATCAGTACAACCCAAAAATTCATGCCCAAATTACCAACAAGCAAAGCTGCGACTACTCCGGAAAATGCCGCCAAAGATCCTGACGACAAATCATTTAAACCAGCAATAATCAGATATGTATGTCCGATTGCAACCAAACCTGTTAATGAAGCAGCAACCAATATATTTATAAAGTTCTGATAAGAGAAATAATTCTTATTAATGCATGTGAATATGATGGTTACTGCTACTATTGCAAAAAACAGCACAATATTGCTTCCGCTGATGGGAATATTAAATTTTTTTTCAGCTTTTTCATTCATTTTCTTCTCCTCCAATCATCGCTAACTTAAGAAGTTTTTCTTCCGTTGCATCTTTCCCGGAAACTTCCCCTGAGATTTTCCTGGATTTCATCACAATGATCCGATCTGCTAATCCCATTATCTCTGGCATCTCTGAAGAAATTAGTATGATCCCCAACCCCTGTTTGGCGAACTCACAGATCATATTGTAAAATTCAGATTTTGCACCTACATCTATACCTTTTGTAGGTTCATCCAGAATTAATACTTTAGGTTTTGTTGCCATCCATCTCGCAACAATGGCTTTTTGCTGATTCCCGCCGCTTAATTCTGTAATTTTCTTTTCAGCATTGGGAGTCTTTATCCGAAATTGCGATATTCCTTCCTCAATCATTTTCTTTTCTTTCTTTTTGTTTAGTACACCCATCTTGCTGGAATTAATGTCAAGAGAACCGATAGTGATATTTTTACCGACATCAAAATTCTGCAGGATTCCTTGGGTTTTTCTGTCTTCAGGAACCAAGACAATGCCATTTTTCATTGCGTCTTTTGGAGAACGGATATTTATCCTTTTACCTTCCAGATATATTTCACCGGACAGCAATTTATCTGCACCGACTATTGCACGGGCCGTTTCAGTTCTGCCGGCACCGACAAGGCCGGAAAATCCCAATATTTCGCCTTTGCGCAACGTAAATGATACGTCTTTTACAAAATTGGTCTTTAAATTTTTGACTTCTAATAAGACTTCGCCGATTTTTTTGTTCTTGTCCAGGTTATTGTAAATGTCGCCAAGGTCACGACCAACCATTTTACGTATCATTTCTTCATAAGTAATTTCATTTATGCCATAAGTTCCGATATATTTTCCGTCTTTGAAAATTGCGACTTTATCGGCAATCTCTTTAATTTCTTTCATACGATGGGAAACATATATGATTATTTTACCTTCGGATTTTAATTTTCTTATGATGTTAAAAAGGCTTTCAATTTCTGAATCGCTCAAACTTGCTGTAGGTTCATCAAAAGCAATTATCTTTAAATTCTCGCGACTATATGCTTTCATGATCTCTACAATCTGTTGATAGGCAATACTCAGATCTTTTGCATAGTCGGTGGGCTTCATATCCAATCCAAACTCATCGATAATTTCCTGTGTTCTTCTGTTAGCTTCTTTCATATTGACTCTGCCAAGTTTTCCAGCAGGCAGTCTTCCAAGAAAAATATTTTCTGCCACTGTTAAGTCCATTAAGATTTGCCTTTCCTGATAAATTACACTCACTCCAGATTCAATTGCTTCCCTTGGCTCTTTAAAATGTTTTTCTTCACCATTTATTAAATACTTCCCACTGGACGGTTGATAATCGCCGTTCAATATTTTTAACAGAGTGGACTTTCCTGCACCGTTTTCACCAAGAAACGCCAGAACTTCTCCGCTGTTTACTTTAAAACTTATATCATCCAGTGCCTTTACACCCGGAAAGTATTTTGAGATATGCTGAAATTCTAAAACATTTCCCACACCTAAGTCCCCTTTCGCATGTGGCAACATCTTAACATATTTAAATTATAACTCCACATTTTGCACAATACATTAATTTAAATTGCTTAAATATTTTTAAATTTTGCCCTGTTTCGATTTAGATGTTGCAAATTTTTTATGCAAATTATATATCTTTGATATATAAACGTCTTTTAAGCAAATTTCACATATAACGCGATGAGGAGTTAACATATGATTATTGAAGAGACAAAAATATGTACCATAAATGACGAATCGATATTTAAAATTGTATTAGAAAACAATAATAATTTACGTGTGTCAATAATAACATACGGAGGTACAATTTCAGAGATATTATTACCGGATAAAGAATCAGGGTTTCAAAATATTGTTCTTTCCCTTGAACATATTGAAGACTACAAAAACAACTCATTATATCTTGGAGCCAATCTGGGGCCAAATGCAGGCCGTATTAGAAACGGAGAAATAATAATTGACGGTAAGAAATATTTTGTCAGCAAGAATGAAGGTAAACATAATCTTCATGGCGGCTATAAACCCGTATCATTTTTAAATTGGGAAATTGATAAAATCGAAAAAAATAATACAAATGCCTGCGTAACGCTAAAGACATATTTAGAAGACGGTTTGGATGGCTTTCCCGGAAGAAGACAAATAACAGCTACATATACATTGGATGATTCAGACCGCCTCACAATAGATTATAAGGCAATTTCAAACAAAGATACTTATTTTAATTTGTCAAATCACAGCTATTTTAACTTGTCCGGTGATTTTACCAAATCAGGATTAAACCAGTATCTTTATATAGATGCAGACAAATATATTCAGACTGATGAAGAAAACATTCCTATCAGGTTTTCCTCAGTTGATAACAGCCCATTTGACTTTCGTTTCTTAAAAAACATGGAAGAGCAAATATGCAAATATCCCAATGATCTTCAGATTATTAGTTCAAAAGGTTACAATCACGGATTTGACATACATGAAGCTGCAGAAAAAGGAAAGCCTGTATTGAAGCTGTGGGACGCCAAACGTACCAAAGGGCTGAAAATGTATACCGATGCGCCATGTGTCGTAATATATTCAGGTGGTTTCATTGGAGATAAATACACATTAAAGGGCGGCGTCAAATCTTCTGACTCCTGTGCTATTGCTTTAGAAGCACAGGATTATCCTGACGTGTTTCATTTATGTAAGGATAATGTGTGCATAACGAGAAAAAACGAGATATATAAGAGAAAAATCAGTTATGAGTTCTTATATTAACAGGGGCTGTGTGAAACTTTTTCTGTAAATTGGCTTTCTATGATAATTTTCAATGGGGCTTGTAGGCCAGTTAATGGCTTACAAGCCCTTGGTTACAATATAGTAAAAAGCAAATGACATGTCAAAAGGTTGGTGCGTAAATTAAAAACTCCTCCTATGCTTTAGTGTATCTTCTGTCACAGGAGGAGTTTGTTAATTTTTAAATATTCTGCTGACTTTCATCTTTACTCAAATCTTCTTCTAACAGTCTCCTGTCCTCATCGCTCAAATCCAGTTTTTCAAACAGGTCTGGTCTTTTTATGTAAGTTCTCTTTATAGACTGACGCCGCCTCCATTTGTTTATGTTGGCATGGTGGCCTGTCAGCAATATTTCGGGGACCTTTTTTCCTCTGAACTCACTGGGACGGGTATACTGCGGGTACTCCAGCAATCCGTTATACAAGGATTCATCGGAATAGGATTCTTCACTTGCAAGCACTCCGGGCACCAAACGGCTTATGCAGTCTATCAGCACCATGGCAGGGAGCTCTCCCCCTGTCAGTACATAATCCCCGATGGATATTTCCTCATCCACTATTTCTTCAATTATGCGTTCATCTATGCCTTCGTAATGGCCGCATAATAAAATAAGATGCTTTTCCTCTTTCAGCCTTTCGGCCATCTTCTGATGGAAAAGCTTCCCCTGGGGGCTTAAATAAATCACTTTCGGCTTATAATCCAGCTTCTCAACTATGGACAGGTATGCGTCATAAATAGGCTGGGCCATCATGACCATGCCTGTTCCTCCGCCATATGGATAATTATCCACTTTCCTGTGTTTGTCCAGGGAAAAATCCCTTATATTGATGGTATTAATTTCTATTATCTTTTTTTCCTGTGCTCTTCCGATTATGCTTTCATTCAGCACCGGTTTAAAAATATCAGGAAAAAGCGTAAGCACATCAAACCTCATCTTCCATCAGCCCTTCCGGGAGCACCACCTCAATCCTTTTATCTGAAACAGAGACCTCCTTTACCACGCTTTTCAAAGCGGGAATGAGAATGTCCTTTTGGTTTTCCCTTTTGACAACATAGACATCATTGCTTCCTGTCTGTAACACATCTTCCACTATACCCAGCTTTTTCTCTCCTTCAAAAACCTCACAACCGATGATATCAGCAATGAAAAAAGTGTCCTCCGGCAGTTTCACCGCATGTTCCCTGTCTACTTTCAAATACAGGCCTCGGAGCGTTTCTGCCTTGTTCATATCATCCACTGTTTTAAACTTTAATATTACAAATTTCTTAAAAAACTTAACTCTTTCAATCCAAAGTTTCTCCAAAGCAGACTGTCTATCCAGATATATCCATTCCAAATCGTGGAATCTCTGGGGATCATCAGTCAGGGGTATTACTTTTACCTCTCCCCTTACACCATGGGTATTCACGATTTTTCCTACATTAAGGTATTTATGCATGAATATACACCGCACTTTTGGAAAATTTCAAGAAAAGGGGACATTTAAGTCCCCTTTTTCCTATTATTGAATAATTTCTACTACCACTCTCTTGGATTCTTTTACTGCTGCTGCCTTTACAACAGTTCTTATTGCTTTTGCAACTCTGCCCTGCTTTCCGATTACCTTTCCCATATCTTCTTTTGAGACCTTCAGTTCCAAAATCAGGGATTTTTCACCTTCAACCTCATTAACCGATACTTCATCCGGGTAATCAACCAGAGCCTTTGCAATAGCTTCGAGAAGTTCTTTCATTTCTATTACCTCCCGCTTGAGCTCAATAATTATCTGTTACTCTATTACTCCAGATTTTTTCAACAGTGCTTTTACTGTATCAGTGGGTTGCGCACCATTTTTAATCCAAGTTTTTGCTTTTTCATTGTCAATTCTAAACTCCACAGGATTGGCCATAGGATTATAAGTACCTATTTCTTCTATGAACCTTCCATCACGAGGAAATCTTGAATCAGCAACAACAATTCTATAGAATGGATTCTTTTTTGCTCCTATTCTCTTTAATCTGATTTTAACTGCCATTTTTGTCACCCCTTTCTGCAAACTATATACTTATTCAAACATTGAATAATGAACAACTGATAACATTGCTACTATTCAAATATGATTGACAACTAATGATTAAAACGGCAGCTTAAACTTGCCAAAGCCTTTAAAACCTTTGCCCTTGCCGGCGCGTTTTCCCATTTCATTCATCATCTTGAACAGCTTTTTCATCTCTTCAAAATCTTTCAGCAGTTTATTCACTTCCTGAACTGTCGTACCGCTTCCTGCTGCAATCCTTTTTCTTCGGCTGCCGTTTATGATTGATGGATCATTGCGTTCCTGTTTTGTCATGGATTTTATTATCGCTTCAACACGAGCAATTTTCTTTTCATTCTGTTCAATATCGATATTACCAAGAGCTTTCGGGTTCATACCGGGGATCATGCCCAACACCTGGTCAAGAGGCCCCATCTTCTTAACCTGCTGCATCTGTTCAAGAAAATCGTCCAATGTAAACTGCATGGTACGCATTTTCTTTTCCAGTTCCAGGGCCTTTTTCTCGTCGAAGCTTTCCTGGGCTTTCTCTATCAGGCTCAAAACATCTCCCATTCCCAGTATTCTGGAAGCCATCCTGTCGGGATAAAAAGGTTCTATATCATTCAGTTTTTCACCTGTGGCAGCAAATTTTATGGGCTTACCGGTCACTGCCCTTACTGATAAAGCCGCACCGCCTCTTGTGTCTCCGTCCAGTTTCGTCAGTATTACTCCATCTATCCCCAGTTTCTCATTGAAGCTCTGGGCAACATTTACCGCATCCTGACCGGTCATTGCATCTACCACCAACAGGATTTCATGCGGTTTTACGGCACTTTTTATATTGGAAAGCTCCTCCATCAACTCTTCATTGATATGAAGCCGCCCTGCGGTATCTATTATCACAACGTCATGCTGCCTGCTTTTCGCATGTTCAATGGCTGCCTTTGCAATATCCACAGGATTAACCCTGTCACCCATTGAAAACACAGGGATGTTCAACTGATCTCCTACCACCTGAAGCTGTTTTATCGCAGCCGGTCTATAGATGTCGCATGCTACTAACAATGGATTTTTTCCCTGTTTTCTGAGCAGGTTTGCCAATTTACCCGAGGTGGTGGTTTTACCGGACCCCTGCAAACCGACCATCATATAAACTGACGGAGGTTTAGGAGAAAAAGTGATCTTGCTCTGTTCACGCCCCATCAGTTCTATAAGTTCTTCGTGTACTATTTTAACTACCTGCTGTCCGGGGGTAAGACTTTCCAGCACTTCCTGCCCTACAGCTCTTTCAGATACCTTGTTTATAAAGTCTTTTACCACCTTGAAGTTTACATCAGCTTCGAGCAGGGCAAGCTTTATCTCCCGCATCATTTCCTTTACATCTTTTTCGGTAACTCTTCCCTGTCCCCGCAGCTTTCTTATAGTTTCCTGCAGCTTGCCCGACAGGTTTTCAAATAAAGCCATATATATAAATCCTCCTGGATATACTAAAACTTGCTTATTATATCAGTTATTCCTTCCTCTACTTTGGACAAATTTTGCTTATCCGCATTACTGAGTTTCTCCCTGTCTATTTTCTTTAAATAAACCAATATCTCCTCAGCCTTGTTCTTCTGCTCGGTAAACTTCCGCACCAGGCCCAGTTTCCGTTCATAATTGTCCAATACAGCTTTCCCTCTTTTTATATTGTCATATACACCCTGCCTGCTTATATTGAAATATTCCCCTATCTCGCCAAGGGAATAATCGTTGTTATAGTGCAGGTCGAGAATCTCGTATTGCCTCTTGGTCAACAACTGACCATAAAAATCAAGCAGCAGTGAAACCTCATATATATTATCCATTTTAATCTCTTCCATGTAAAGCATTTTTACTTTACACCTAATTATAAAGTCATCCTTACCGCTTTGTCAAGCCTATATTTTAAATACATCCGTAAACCATCAGGAAAACAGAGCCTCAACAAATTCCTTCGAGTCAAATCTCTGAAGATCATCAATTCCTTCTCCTACGCCAATAAGCTTGACAGGAATATTCATCTCAGATTTCACGGATATTACGATACCGCCTTTTGCCGTTCCATCCAGCTTGGTAAGCACTATTCCGGTAATATCGGCCGAATCATTGAAAATCTTGGCCTGCTGTATTGCATTCTGCCCGGTAGTGGCATCCAGCACCAGCAATGTCTCACGGCTTGCTCCCGGCAATTCCCTATCCAGAATTCTTGATATCTTCTTCAGCTCTTCCATCAGATTCTTTTTGGTATGAAGCCTTCCTGCCGTATCGCAGATGAGCACATCAGCCTTACGGGCTTTTGCTGCCTGTACGGCGTCAAATATGACTGCTGCTGGATCTGAGCCTTCGGTATGCTTAATTATGTCAACACCCACCCGGTTTGCCCATATCTCCAGTTGATCTATGGCTGCAGCCCTGAAAGTATCCCCGGCAGCAAGAATGACTTTCTTTCCTTTTTGCTTGAGGGAATGAGCTATCTTACCTATGGAGGTTGTTTTACCGACACCGTTGACACCGATCACTATTATTACTGATGGCTGGGTCTCCAGCTTCAGTTCGGCATTGTCTTGCCCAAGAATTTCTATAAGTTCTTCTTTAAGGAGATCTCTGACTTTTGACGCATCGATGATCTTCCTCTCCCTGACTTTTTTCTTTATATCTTCTATAATGCGAATACTCGTCTCTATCCCCACATCAGACGATATGAGAATTTCCTCCAGTTCGTCAAACAGGTCATCATCAATTTTACCAAAGGATACCAATACCTGATCTATCTTTTCAGTAATCCCTTTTCTGGTTTTCTGCAGTCCTTCCTTTAGCTTGTTAAAAAAACCCATAGTGTATACCTTCCCTTTCATGAATTAATTATATTTAACTGATTTAACGGATGACTGTTGTACACATCCATACCCGCTGAATTCATTCTTGTTGGATTAGTAAGTAAACCATATTTTTTGTAAATAAACGCTTTTGCATCATATCACAGCAATGTCATCAGCCCAGCGAGCTAACTTACCTTTTCATTCATCCGCATGGATACCACCTTGGAAATTCCTCTCTCCTGCATGGTTACTCCATAAAGCGTATCCGACACTTCCATGGTCCCCTTTCTGTGGGTTATTATCACAAACTGGGTGTTGGATGAATATTTTTTAATATACTCAGCAAAGCGATATACATTGGCATCATCCAAAGCTGCTTCTATCTCATCCAGGATACAGAAGGGAGCCGGTCTGAGCCGAAGTATTGCAAACAACAGCGCAATAGCCGTAAATGCCCTTTCACCTCCCGAAAGAAGCATCATATTCTGCAGCTTCTTGCCCGGAGGTTGTACCTCTATCTCTATTCCGCTTTCCAACACATTTTCCTTGTCCACCAGGATCAACTCTGCCCGTCCGCCTTCGAACAATTCCCTGAAAACATCATTGAAATATTCATTGATGAGTCTGAATTGCTCGATAAATTGGCGTTTCATTATGGAAACCATTTCCTGAATGACCTTTCTGAGTTTTTCCTCGGCCTGCTCCATATCATTCTTCTGTTTCAGCATAAAATCATAGCGTTCTTTTGTTTTTATATATTCTTCTATTGCGGCAACATTGACAGGGCCCAGCTCCTTTATTTCGTTCCTGTATTCGTCAATTTTCCTTTGGGCCTGCTTTATGTTTCCTATATCTTTTTTAAGCTCCAAAGCATTGGTATAGGTCAGTTCATACTCATCCCACATGCGGTTCTGTATAGCTTCCATTTCAGACTCGATCTTTATCTTTCTGACTTCAACACGGTTGAATTCTTCCTTAAGCAGCAGTATGTTCCTGTTGATCTCAGTGATCTGGTTTACAATGCTTGAAGTCTCTTCATCCAGAGCTTCGCTTTCTTCTGTAAGGCTGTCGATCTCCAGGCTTTTGCTTGTCTTTGCAATCTCATTGTTTTTAATTAATTGCTTCAGTCCCTCATTTCTTTCTTTCAGAGCATTTATCTCTTCATTGCTTCTGGCTTTTTCCGCATCCTTTTTGGCAATGCTTCTTTTGGATGCCTCTTTTTCCCCAGTGATCCTGTTCAATGCTTCCTTTACGTTTTCCAGGCTTTCGACGATCGAGTTCACCGAAATCTTGAAATTGGTTATCTCAGTATGCAAATTGTCCCGCTGGATTTGCACTTCTTTGTGCTTTTCCTGATGTTCGGATACTATTCTCTTGGTCTTCTCTATGTCTTCTTCAATCTCTGCTGCTTCCTTTTCATACTTTTCCAGTTCCCTGGCTGTTTCCGCTTCCTGACGGGACAGTTGTTCCCTTTCCTGCTTCAGCATTTCAATCTTTGCTTCATATCTCCTTACATTTTCCACAACCTGAGCCAAATGGCTTTCATCCCGGGTTATTATCAGCTCATTGTTTCTTATCTTCTCTTGCTCTTTGGAAATACATGCGGACAGGGAGTTGACTTTCTCTATTATACCGTTTATTTCTTTCTCAAGTTGAACCAAATCAGCATTCAGTTTCTCGATTTCTTCCTTCAGTTCTGTTATTTCCCTGTTTCTGCTCAAAATGCCCGAACCCTTGCTCTCTTTGCTGCCACCGCTCAATGAACCGGTGGTGCTGAGCACGTCTCCGTCCAGTGTCACTATTCTGAAGCCGTAATCAAATTTCCGGGCCATTTTGATTCCTGCATCAAGGTTTTCTACTATAACGACCTTACCCAATAGGCTTAGAATTATTCCCTTGTACTCCGGGTTGAAACTGACCAAATCCGAAGCTACACCGCAAAAACCTTCCTGCTTTCTTATCTCTCTTACAAGACTTTCATCAAGATATTTGCCCTTTACCGAACTTATGGGAAGAAAAGTAGCTCTTCCGAGCATGTTTTTCTTTAAATACTCAATCGCTTTTTTGGCGTCCTCTTCGGTTGTGGTGACTATATTCTGCAATGCTCCTCCCAGCGACATCTCCACCGCTGTCTCATACTTCCTGTCGACAGTTATGAGCTGGGCCAGGGCACCATGTATTCCTTTTCCAAACTCACTGGAATGGCGGCAAGCCTGCAGGATCTGCCTGACGCTCCTGTTGTATCCCTCAAGGTTTTTTTCCATGTCCTGAAGCATTTTATATCTTGAACTCTTGAACTGAATATCAGCCCTCAGGGCATTCTGCCTTTTCCTTTTATCCGCCAGTTCAGCTTCTTCCCTTTCTTTTTGGGCAGTTAATTCTCCATTAATCCTTTGGGATTGCAAAATAGCTTCTCTGGCTTTACGTATGCTCTCGGACAGATCTTCTTTCTTGATATTCTCCCTGTCCACTTCAAGATATATGCTGTTAATTTCCCTGGAAATACTATCCATCCTTTTTATCAGATTGTCCTTGTGAGATTTGACATTGCCAATCTGAACCCTTTTGTCGGATAATATATCCATTTTGCTCATAATGCTTATTTTTAAGTTCTCTATATGTCTTTCCGATTCATTCAGGGATTCCATTATCTCCTGAAGCTCTTTTTCATACTCAGCCAGCTTTTTTGAGTATTCATCGTATTTTTTGTTCAGATAAAGGATTCTGTTCTTTCTTGCATTTTCTTCATCCGTCAGATGCTCTACTTTTTGGCTGATTTCAGCGATCTCATTTTCCACACGGCTTATATTCTGAAGATAGTTGTTTATCTTTTCATCATTCAGTTTAATTTCAGAATTATATCTTTCTGTATTTCCCTCGAGATTGAAATATTCCTGTTTCTTTGCCTCCAGCATTTCTTTGATCTGCTTCAGTCGCTCTGTTTTCCTGCTGTTTTCTTCTGTTATCTTCTCCAGCTTAAGGTTTTCCCTATCAATGTCATCCTTTATGGTTTTGTACTGATCTTCCAGTTCCTTTAACTTTTCCCTGTACCTGGATAAATTCTCCAGATAAACATTGACTTCCAGTTCCTTAAGGCGTTCCCGAAGGTCAAGAAACTTCCTTGCGGTCTCAGCCTGTTGTCTTAAAGGCTCCAGCTGTGATTCCAACTCATTTATTATATCAGAGATTCTGAGCAGGTTTTGGCTGGTCTGCTCCAGTTTCCTTTCTGCTTCCTGCTTCCTCACTTTATATTTCATTATTCCGGATGCTTCTTCAAAAATAACTCTTCTGTCCTCAGCACGGTTGCTCAGTATTTCATCAACCTTACCCTGACCGATGATGGAATAACCGTCCCTGCCTATTCCTGTATCAAGGAACAACTCATATATATCCTTTAAACGGCATGGAGTTTTGTTTATAAAGAATTCACTTTCTCCAGACCTGAAAACGCGCCTTGTTATGGTTACCTCAGCGAAATCCACCGGCAGTGTGCCCTCAGAGTTATCTATGGTAAGAGATACTTCTGCAAAACCAAGGGGCTTTCTATGCTCTGTTCCTGCAAAAATTATATCTTCCATTTTGCTTCCCCTGAGAGACTTTATGCTCTGCTCTCCCAGCACCCATCTGACAGCATCGGCAATATTGCTTTTCCCACTGCCATTGGGTCCGACAACGGATGTTATACCCTTGTTGAAATCTAGGGAAATCTTATCGGCAAAAGACTTGAAGCCCTGAATGTCCAATCTCTTCAAATACAAATTTAACACCCCAGTTTATGACTTTTCATTAGTGTTTAACTATATAATTTTAACACAATATCGGATTTATTCAATTCCCCTGAACACAAAAAATGCCTGTCCCCAAAGGAACAGGCGGGATGGAACAATCACCTGGATTCCACAATAAATCTTATCGCTGTTCTTTCTTCACCATCAATCGTTATTTCAGAAAAAGCAGGTACAGTTACAAGATCAATTCCATTAGGCGCCACAAATCCCCTCGTAATAGCAATTGCTTTTACTGCTTGATTAACAGCCCCCGCTCCTACTGCCTGCAGCTCGGCGGTTGAGTTTTCCCGCAAGATGGCTGCCAATGCCCCTGCAACGGATTTTGGTTGTGAGTTAGCTGAAACTTTTAGAACTTCCACACTTTTCCCCTCCTATATCAGATTTTTATATAATGTGGTATATCCAAGCTATGAAAAAGAACTATAAAGAAAACTTTATATAATATTCTACATTTTTACAAATAATCCTCTTTAATCAACTCTAGAATTTAAAATTTTTTCAACTATTAACAAAAATATCTATTTTGTCAACTTCATCGGAATCCCTTTCCCTGACTGTAACCTTGCGGATGTTGTATGTCCTGGTGATATAATTAATATTTGCCCGCTTCTGACCCACAATATCGGATATTCTTTTCTTATGGGCATATATCACCAATTCTTTGTTATTTCCCAGGTTTTTCTCATTTATTTCTCTCTCAATGCGGTTAAGCATCCTCCTGGACTCAACCAGTTGCCGGAAAGCCGGGTGAAATGGTCCTGCCACCACATCCCTAAAACTATTAATACTTTCCGTCGGCTGCAATCCTACCCGTATCACTTTTATTCCGTTGGACTCATAGACATCCAGCAAATGGGAGCATATGGCAACGGCTTCTTCCATGCTCAGAGGGGAATATGTGCCTTCTCTATACATCTTTTCAAGATAAGTGCCTTTAATCACCAGTGTGGGATAAATCCTTACCAGGTCAGGCTTCAAAGAGATAACTTTTTCTGCGGTTTCCATGTCCTTTTGAGCATTATCTCCCGGCAATCCGATCATTGTCTGCAATCCCAGACGTATCCCATACTTTTTAATCAATGAGGAAGACCTGATGACATCTTCCACCGAATGTCCCCTGCAGCTTTTGCGCAGGACATCCTCATCAAGGCTTTGGACACCCAACTCTATTGTTTTTACATTGTACTTTTTCAGGTAATCCAGAATTTCCTCATTTATATAGTCGGGCCGCGTGGATAAACGCAGCTCTCTTACAGCGCCTTCTTCAATATATCTGTTGGCTGTTTCAAGGAATTCAATCTGCTGTTTTCTATCTATTCCTGTGAAACTTCCTCCGAAAAAACCGATTTCAACATAATCAGGATTGCTTACAGTGGTAAGGTTGTCCTCAATTATTCTTTTCATTTCAGCTACGGTCATTTCACTGATCTGACCGCTTATAGTCCTTTGGTTGCAGTAAATACAGTCAAAGGGGCATCCTTTATGGGGAACAAAGATTGGTATCACAATATGTCTTGATTTCATTTCACGCCTCATCATATTCTTCTGTCTGGATTGGATGAATCCACGCACGAATATTCTTTTTCATTATATTTTTCCAATGCTGATTTTGCCGCATTTTGTTCTGCCTCTTTCTTGCTCTTTCCCTTTCCTGAGCCCATCACCTTGTCGTTTATTTTCACCTGGGTAACAAAGGTCTTGTCATGATCAGGTCCTTTCTCATCAATGATCTCATAGATTATTTTACAATCATTGTTTTTTTGCACAGTTTCCTGAAGCTGCGTCTTGAAGTCGAGAAGCAAAGTCCCTTTCAGCGCTTCTCCTATAATCCCGTCCATGTTTCTCAGTATGAATTCTCTGGCATTGTCCAGGCCGCCGTCAATATATATGGCTCCAATTACAGCCTCAAAAGCATCAGAGAGTATTGAAATGCGGGTCCTGCCGCCGGTAAGCTCTTCACCCTTGCCTAGCAGAAGATAATCACCGATATTAAGCTTTTCGGAGCATTTTATCAGGGAAGCTTCACACACTATGTTAGCCCGGACCTTTGTCATATCTCCCTCCGCCAGTTCAGAATGACGGGTAAACAGGCTCTCGCTGATCACTATGTTCAACACTGCATCTCCCAGAAACTCAAGCCTCTCATTGCTCTGAAGCTTTTCATTCTTTTTTTCATTGGCATAGGAACTGTGGGTTAGTGCAAGAATTGCATTGTTCTTGTCCTTAAAGGTATAGCCTATCTTTTTTTCAAAATCATCAAGTTTTTCTTTCATCAGTTCTCTGGTATTCATTTTTCCTCCCATTTCCAAACATCAGGCTGCATATGGCAACCGTCATATGCACTCTGATATCTGTAACTTTCTTTTATTATTTCCTTTTATCCCGTTGTTAACCCTGTATAGCATTGATTCATTGCACCTGCCAAATTCAAAACAATGCCGTGGCAAGTACAAAGGCAGGCAGCAGCGCATGGCAAAAGCAAATCTACTGATCCAAAGGCGATCACTGTCCCTTTTCAAACTCAAAATAAGCGAAGTTTAATAAGACTATCAAGGAATAAACTTCGCGAACTTCTTTGTCAGCTACCCTAACTGATTAATGATTCAATCCGCCATAGATGGAACCCGCAGATTGTAAAACCGGCGAATTTCTTTGATAACCGCTTTTTGCAAATCAGTAAATTATCCGGTTCTGCCTCTTCAACTCGGAACCTGCGCCTTGAAAATGCCGGCACAACGAGTAATGTCAATAATATTATATACAAAAAAACATATTTTTTAGATATAACTTTAACATTTTTGCGTAAAATTTTATCTGCATGGTTTAAACCAAGGTTCAGCCAATAACGGATGCAGTGAACCAGCGACAATTATCCTTTTAACTGGCTGGATTTGAAACGGTTCTACAGCTTTTACATAATATATTTTTCATCTTGACAATAAAAATGCATTACAAAACAGGGAGCGGGACTGCCCGCCCCTTGTGTATTCTATTCAAATTTCTTCAAAAGTATGGTTGCATTATGCCCGCCAAAACCCAATGCATTGGACAGGGCATATTTGATATCAGCTTTTCTTCCCTTGTTGGGCACATAGTCCAGATCGCATTCCGGATCAGGTGTTTTGTAGTTGATGGTGGGCGGCAGGAATCCTTCTTTCAGCGCCATTGCCGTCGCCACTGCCTCAATTGCTCCTGCTGCTCCCAGCAAATGCCCTGTCATGGATTTGGTAGAGCTTACTGCCAGTTTATATGCATGATCTCCAAAGGCTGATTTGATTGCTGCTGTTTCGTTGGGGTCATTTAGCGGAGTTGAAGTCCCATGGGCATTTATATAACCTACTTCTTCAGGCTTTATTCCTGCATCATCCATGGCTAACTTCATGCTTCTTGCCCCGCCTTCACCCCCCGGAGCCACAGCTGTGATGTGATACGCGTCGCACGTGCAACCATAGCCAACTATTTCCGCTATAATGTCAGCACCCCTTGCCAGTGCATGTTCCAGTTCTTCCAATATCAATACTGCCGAACCTTCTCCCAGCACAAATCCGTCTCTCTCAGCGTCAAAAGGTCTGCAGGCAGTTTTCGGATCCGGGTTTTTTGTCATGGCTCCCATGGAACAGAAACCCGCAAAGGAAAGGGGAGTAAGTGCAGCTTCCGAACCTCCGGCGATTATAATATCCGCATCGCCGCGCTGTATTACTTTAAATGCATCACCTATGGCATTGTTTGAGGAGGCGCATGCTGTTACCACACATTCGTTGAATCCCTTGAAACCGTATTGAATTGCAATACGGCCTGATGCCATGTTTGCTATCATCATTGGTATGAAAAAAGGGCTGACCCTTCCGGGGCCTTTGTCCAGAAGTATGGTATGTTGTTCTTCCAGCGTCTGTATACCCCCAATCCCGGATGCAATAATCACGCCGACTCTGTTTTTGTCCACCTTTTCAAGGTTCAGTCCGGAATTTTCAATTGCCATCCTTGCTGAAGCCATTGCAAACTGGGTAAAACGATCCATCCTTTTCGAATCTTTCCTGTCGATAAAGTCTGTGGGTTCAAAATCTTTTACTTCTGCTGCCACCTTTGTCGTCATTTCTGATACATCTATCCTTGTAACCTCTGTGATTCCCGAAATGCCTTCCTTTATGGAGGTCCAAAATTCATCCAGGCCTATCCCGACCGGCGATACCACTCCTGCACCGGTTATTGCAACTCTTTTTTTCATATTACGATCTTCCTTTCTTCATATGGCTTAAGTCCAATTCCTTACAAATAACACTTTGACCGCATAGAATTGTTCCATTGCTCAAAAATATCTTTTACACACCCCAATACCATCACCAAATCAATGAAGTCATAACTAAATCAACTCAGTTTGCCTTTGGAAATCATAATGAACATATAATACAATAAGATATATCTATATGAATTTTGCATATACAATCAGTACATACAATGATGAAAACGAAGTAAAGAAATCAAATTTGACAGGCATGTATGAATAAGCATTTGATATATAAAAAAGTCCCTGTCAGAGGGACTTTTTTATCAGGTATTATTCTTAATGTATTCTACAGCATCACCTACGGTTGTGATCTTTTCAGCTTCACTGTCAGGAATCTCTATATCAAATTCCTCTTCGAAAGCCATTATTAATTCTACAATATCCAGTGAGTCTGCTCCTAAATCGTCTATAAAGGAGGATTCCAATGTAATATCTTCTTCATCCACACCTAGTTGGTCAACAATAATCTTCTTAACTTTTTCAAAAATCATACATTCACCTCCTTCCAAGAGGGTTAATAAATTATGATAATGACTGGTGCTGGAATCACCACTATTTTCATAGCAGCAACTCTCACATAAAAGATATTATTACATTACCATTCCGCCGTCAATATGTATTACCTGTCCTGTTATATAATTTGCCTCATCGGAAGCCAGAAATCCAACAACATTAGCCACATCTTCAGGAGTCCCAAACCTGCCGAGGGGTATGTTGTTCAGATAGCCTTCCTTGACTTTTTCAGGCAATACTTCCGTCATGTCGCTGATGATCAGACCCGGTGCAACTGCATTACAGGTAATGCCTCTGGAAGCCAGTTCCCTGGCTGTAGTTTTTGTCAGTCCAATCAGTCCTGCCTTGGATGCCGAATAATTCGCCTGTCCGGCGTTACCGCTGACTCCGACCACAGACGTTATATTGATGATTTTCCCTCTTCTCTGTTTAATCATTATTTTCGCTGCTGCCTTTGTACACAGAAAAGCACCTTTTAAATTCGTATCAAGAACATCATCCCATTCGTTTCCCGACATCCTTATGAGAAGGTTGTCTCTGGTTATTCCGGCATTGTTGACCAGTATATCGACACTGCCGAAAGTTTCCTTTGCCTTGTTTATAATCATTTCCGCATCTTCAGGGTTGCTGACATCACCCTTTACAACTATTACTTTATAGCCTGCGGCTTTAAATTCTTCAGCCGCGGTTTCCGCCGAATCGGAAGCAGGAGTCGAGTTCAGCACTATATTGGCACCCATTTGTGCCAGTTTTAGTGCTATGGCTTTGCCTATTCCTCTTCCCGAGCCGGTTATCACGGCAGTTCTTCCATTTAGATTCATGTCTTCCCAAACCTCCTCCTGGGCAACTTTGCTTGGGAACATACCGCTTTCTGAACAGTATTGTTGCAGAATATTCCCCAGGTTTGCTTCACTTCCTGTGTCCGCTCAATTCATCCAGCGCTTTGTCAAGCGTTTCCAAATCTTCTATGTTTATAGCCTTTACATCTTTATTGATCTTTTTAACAAAACCGCATAAAGTCTTTCCGGGACCAATTTCCACAAAAGTATCAACACCGTTGTCAATCATGGTCTCAACACTTTTTTCCCATAATACAGGGCTGCTTACCTGCCTTATTAAAAGATCCTTTACCAAGCTCTTGTCGGTCACATACTCTGCGGTAACATTGGTCACCACAGGAATGTTCATATCGTATAACTCTACTTTTTCCAGTTCCATCGCAAGCTTTTCCCCTGCTCCTCTCAGCATGCTGCAATGAAAAGGAGCGCTCACCGAAAGCATTATCACCCTTTTTGCCCCTCGGTTTTTGCATAGCTCTGCAGCTTTCTCCACCGCCTTTGCTTCGCCTGCGATAACAATTTGTCCGGGGCAATTGAAGTTTGCCGGTTCAACTATACCCTCAGATTGAGCCTGCCTGCAGCATTCTATAACAGCTTCACTTTCAAGGCCGACTATTGCAGCCATGGCTCCAATCCCCACCGGAACTTCATCCTGCATATACTTGCCCCTTTTTCTGACCAATACAACAGCATCCTTAAAGCTCATTGTACCCGAAGCCACATGAGCACTGTACTCACCAAGGCTTAATCCGGCAACAACATCCGGCTTTATTCCCCTTTCCAGCAATGGCTGCAGGCAGGCTATGCTTGCAGTAAGGATGGCCGGCTGAGTATTCTCTGTAATCTTCAGAGTCTCTTCATCCCCTTCAAAAACCATCTTCCCTACATCAAAGCCCAGAGCTTCCGACGCCTGCCTGAAAATACCATCCGCCGATTTGTATTGTTCAGCTATTTGTTTACCCATTCCCACATATTGCGCTCCCTGTCCGGGAAATATGAAAGCTAGCTTTCCCATATAATTCCTCCAGTCAGATAGGTTTATGTATGAAATCATATAAACCGGCCACTACCTGCTCCATCGTATCAGTGCCGACGCCCATGTAAGGCCGCCGCCAAAACCCACCAATACGATATAGTCGCCTTGTGAAATCATGCCTTTCTTTACCGTTTCGTACAATGCAATAGGTATGCATGCTGATGAGACATTTCCATAGTCATGCACATTCACATAGACTTTATCCTCCGATACCCCAATCCTCTTTGCTGCCCCTTCTATTATCCGAATATTGGCCTGATGGGGGATTATAAGCTTAATATCGTCCAGGGTGAGATTGGATTCCGATATCACCTTTTCCGATGCATAGGCCATGGTCCTCACAGCGAACTTAAAAACTTCGCTGCCATCCATCCAGATCACGTTTTTCTTTTCATGGGGTCTCTTTGCAAGATCGTCCTGGCTCATATAACAGCATGGAATGGTGATATTATGTCCTAAGGTGCCATCTGCACCGATTTCCATGGCTTTTATGCCGTATCCACGGTCCACGGGGCCAACAACGACAGCCCCTGCTCCATCACCAAAAAGCACACAGGTAGCTCTGTCTTTCCAATCAACAATCCTTGATAATCCCTCGCACGCAACTATGAGGATGTGTTTGTAAAAACCCGTTTCCACAAATTGCTTTGCCACCGCCAGGGCATACACAAAACCCGAACAGGCTGCATTCAAATCAAAAGCAGCAGCTCTTTCAGCCCCTATCTTGCCCTGTATGATGCAGGCCATATTGGGAGCAAGATAATCCGGGGTTTCAGTGGTTACAATTATCAGGTCTATTTCCCTGGCTGTTAAACCCGCATCAATAATGGCATTGTTGGCCGCCTCCACTCCCAGCTCATACAAAGGTTGGTTTTCACCCAAAAGCCTTCTCCTGGATATACCTGTTCTCTTTACTATCCACTCATTGGTAGTATCAACTATTTTTTCCAGGTCAAAATTAGTCAACACCTTTTCCGGTAGGCTCTTACCCAATCCAAGAATACCTACACCGGCAATTCCATTAATCAAATATACTCAACCTCCATGTTAATGAAATCTTCTTCAATCTGCTCTACTATTGAGCTCCTGGCAAAAGCATATGCCTTGAACACGGCATTTTTGAATGCTTTGGCATTGGAATTGCCATGGGCTTTTATGACTTTACCGTTTACGCCCAATAACGGAGCACCACCGTATTCAGTCGCATCCAGCTTTTTCTTGAAAGAATTGATTTCATTCTTGACAATCAATGCTGATAGTTTCGAAAGCAAATTTCTTGTAAATATATTTTTAATTTCACTAAATAAGAATGAACCTATACCTTCGGTATATTTTAAAATTACATTTCCCACAAAACCATCGCAAACAGCAACATCCACCTTGCCTTCCGGAATGTCCTTTCCTTCGATATTGCCTATAAAATTAATATTTGACCTGGAAAGCAGATCATATGCCTGCTTTATGGTGTCATTTCCTTTCTTGTCTTCAGAACCTACGTTAATGAGCCCTACTTTGGGATTGCTGATTCCCAGGACATCTCTCATATATATTGTACCCATTATTGCAAATTGTATATAATTTACAGGTTTGCAAAGTGCATTGGCCCCGGAATCAATGAGAAGCACGCCGTTTTTCTTGGTAGGTATTATGGTAGCAATAGCCGGTCTGTCAACACCTGTTATCCTGCCCAGAATGAACAAGGCCCCTGCCATAATGGCTCCTGTGTTTCCCGCTGACAGAAAGACATCTCCGAATTTTTCCTTCAGCATATTCAGGCCGACTACCATTGAAGAATCTTTCTTGGTTCTGATGGCCTTGGTAGGCGTATCTTCCATGGTTATCACTTCTTGTGCGTTCTTTATATGTAATCTGTCACTGCTGAAATTTGCATCTTTTAAAATATCATTGATTCTATTCTCATCACCTATCAGGATTATGTCAAAACCTTCCATCTCGTTTATAGCATCTATACATCCTTTTACAGCCTCTTCCGGCGCATTGTCTCCGCCCATCGCATCTACCAGTATTCTCATATTGTCACTCCCAAAAATATTGCGTTATATTTTTTATAGTCAATAAGTTCTCAAATTATACTGCATAAAGGCCTTTTTGTGTATTCTAATTCTTATCCGATACGGTTACCAGTATGAATTTTCCTCTGAAAACTTCAGACTGTTTTTCATATATATTGACCCATACTATAAAATTGCTCTCTCTTCTGCGTTTAACTTCCGCCCTGGCTACCAACTTGGCGCCCGAATACACAGGCATCTTGTACTTTATGTTGGCCACACCGACCAACGCAACCTGGGCGTCAATAACTGCAATTGCCAAAGACTCAGCCAAAGAATAAATATAATGACCCCGGACGATCTTTGATTTTTCAAAAACCATGCTGTTGTCCGTTTCGAAAATGGAAATGCCTCTTTGATTCAAGGATAAATCCACCAATTCACCTATTATTTCCTTGCTCCTCAAGGATTTTACCTTTTCATGGTTTTTCTCGGCAACATTTCTTATCCTCTCCCTGAGTTCGGGTATTCCCAGTTCCAATCTGTCCAACCGAATAGTGGGAACACTGACTGAAAACATTTCTGCAAGTTCTTCATCGGTTAAGAACGGATCTTCTCTCAGCTTTTCAACTAAAATGCTCTGTCTCTCCTTTTTCAGTAAGGATGACCTGCCCATTCATTACACCTCTCCAGTCTTTCAGCTATATAAATTGCTAGAATCCAGCTAATCCAATCGGCAAGCAGAACCTTTCCAAACACTCGGTACAACCGTTACTCCAGTTGATTCGCAACTATTTATATAGTTTATATTTAATTATTATTACCTGATACTAAGTATTGATACTAAGAGTATAAAACATATTTAACAGCTTTGCAACTATTTCCGTAAAAAAAACACTATTGTGACCGCACACAATAAGTGTCTTTTCATTATTTGACTTTAAGATTGTACTTTTATGGGTTTAAATGCAACTGCTCATTCAATCCTTGCTTGGTATACTGTTTAAACAGGAACAGTGCATTAATTTTGAGTTCTCAGCACAGCCAGGTTCCTGGCGATATAATCATATCCTGAGTATGCAGTGATGATTACGGCTATGAACATGAGGTATCTGTCCACCGCAATATTAGTAAACAATGAAAAGGGCAGGTTGTTGAGTAATGAAATGGTGATAGCCACCATCTGGGTTACGGTTTTTATCTTTCCCAGCTTGCTGGCGGATATGACTACCCCCTCACCGGCTGCTACCAGTCTGAATCCTGTCACTATCAGTTCCCTTGATATTATGATCATCGCCGTCCAGCTGCTTACACCAAATCCGGTCAGTTCATAACGCTGAACCAATGCTATTAAGGCTGCTGCTGTCAAAAGCTTATCTGCTATGGGATCAAGGAAAATCCCCAACTTTGTTACCAACTTCCTTTTTCGTGCAATATGGCCGTCAACTCCGTCTGTGCTTGAAGCAATGACAAATATGGCTGCCCCTATAAAGTTGCCGTAATTGATGATAAAAGAATTCAAGGCTTCCAGCTGATCGTGCATGAAACTCAGCAAGCTGCTGTTAATCATCCAATCCGGTATTGGTACGACAAATATCATGAAAATAGGTACAAGCAATATTCTTGCCAAAGTTATCTTATTGGGCAAATTCATTGACAACCTCTCCTATCAAATCGTATTCATCCACATTAAGTATTCTTACGTCGACCAGATCTCCTGCTTCAAGAGGTTCCTCACTGGCAAAGTATATGACCCCGTCAATATCCGGTGCTTCAGCGCCAGTTCTTCCACAGTAAAACAACCCATCGTCGGAGACTCCCTCCACAATGGCTTTATATATCTTGTTCAGTCTTTTCTTGTTGCACTCGATACTTATATTCTTCTGCAACTTCATTAAACTGTCAAGCCTTTTTTCCTTGATTTTCTTGTTTATTTGGGGTTTCATCCTGGCGGCGGGAGTTCCTTCTTCCCTGGAATAGGTAAATACACCCAGACGTTCAAATCTGTATTCTTTTACAAAGTCATATAACTCGGAAAAGTCTTCTTCCGTTTCACCGGGAAACCCGACTATTAACGTTGTCCTTATGGTAATATCAGGTATCCTGTTCCGAAGCTTTCGAATAAGATTTTTTATATCACTGCCGGTACCCCGTCTTCCCATCCTTTTCAGAATGCTGTCGGATATATGCTGAATAGGAATATCAATATATTTGCAGACTTTTTCATTATTTGCAATTTCATCTATCAGCCTGTCGTCCACTACCTCGGGATAGCAGTAAAGGAGCCTTATCCATTCAATACCGTCAATTTTGCTGATTTTCTGAATCAACTCGACTATTTTATGCTCCCCGTATATATCTGTACCATACCTGGTAGTGTCCTGGGCTATAAGAATTATCTCTTTCACACCGCTTTCGGACAAAGCTTCAGCTTCCCTGATCAGCTCATCCATGCTTCTACTTCTATAGCGACCCCTCAAGGACGGTATTACGCAGTAAGTGCAGCAATTGTCGCAGCCTTCTGCTATCTTAAGATAAGCATATCCTTTTTGGGTAGACAAGATCCTGTGTTTCTTCAGATAGTCTATTTCGTTAAGCTTGCCGTATTGAACAGGCTTTTCCCCCTTATATGCTTTTTCAATAATTTCCCTTATCTCACCGTAACTGCCGGTGCCAACCACCGCATCCACTTCCGGTATCTGCTCTATTATCTGATTCCTATACCTCTCAGCCAGGCATCCCGTCACAATCAACCGGCTGCATTTCCCTTTCTTATGCTCTGCCATTTCCAGAATTGTGTTTATTGATTCCTGCTTTGCCGATTCTATAAAACCACAGGTATTTACTATAATAATATCCGCATCCGTCTCATCGTTTGTAATTTCAAAATCTTCCTTAAGAATCCCAAGCATAATTTCACTGTCTACAAGATTTTTGGGACATCCTAAAGAAACAACACCGATCTTTTTTTTCAAATGCTACCCTCTCCTGATACTGAAATGTGTAAATAAATTTCCCCAGCAAAAAACTATCGGGTTATATCCTGTCCGCAAACAGATCATAACCTTATTCATTATTAATCATACAACCATTATTGTCAACTGTTCCTGATCAGATCCATCGGCAGCATGTCTTTTGCTTTTTTAAGCAGACTTTCAATTTCATTGTTCAGTCTTTCAATTTCAGTATCCAGATCTTCAGGCTTGACACCAAGATTCTCCAATTCGGATAATAAATCCTGCTTTTGCTTGTTCAGCTGTTCCAGCCGTGCCTCCGCCCTAATCCTCAAGTTCTTGGCCTTATCAAGGTTTTCCTTTAACTTATTGAGCTCCTTATCAAAGTCAGTCACCATCAACGAACCTCCTCATAATGTTTGACGATATCCCTTATTTGCTGGTCACCGATTTTTGAACCGCACAGAGGGCATCTGCCCAGCTTTTTCAGATGTCCCAGATATTTCTCGATGAGCTGATCTGTCTGCTTCCTGTTGTCTTCCAGATATTTAACCCCGTCACTTATAAAATTGCTAATGCTGTCATAATTGCGTTTGGTTTCAGATAATCTTTCCAGGGCTGATATGTCTTTTTCTATTTTTGAAACATACTGTTCAACCTGGTCGATGTTTTCCATGCTGCTTAAATACATATGCCCTTTTTGTATATCCCTGCCGATGCTGCTTAATTTTTCCTTCAGTTCTCTTAATTGCAGCATCCTTTGAATTTTTAAGCTTGATTCTTTCATCAGGGCATCAACACTGTCTGCATCTTTTGTCAGATCCATCATCCGGTGGCACTTGGCCAGCTCGCGTTCCAGTTCTCCCATTGATACGGCCAGGTTTTTGAGGATGTTTTTCCTGGTATTCCTGTCCTCCAGTTCTGACAGAAGTTCGCCTACTTTGTCCAAACTTACGGTATTTTCCAGCACCTCTGCTGATTCCCTTATGCTTGACTCTGTCTTTTGAAAGCTTTGCTTCAATCTTATGACGGAACTGAGTTTTTGGTATAAATCATTGCATTTTGAGACAACAGCCTCACAGGGCTCAATATTGTCCAGATTCATCAATATATCTCTTATTCTGTCAAGCTCAGAAACTGTATCAGCATACCTGTTCTTAATTTTCTCTATAAGTTCCTTGCGCTCTATCAGCCACTTAATTTCCTTAATCATTTTTTCGGTCGTCAGGAGCTTCTCTTTTACAGTTTCAAGATAATCAAAGGTCTGTATCTCCACGTCGATTTCATCCAGTTGGTTCCTTATTCTGTCTCTCGCCTGGCTTTCCCTGCGTATATCAACCATGCATTCCCTTAAAGCATTATCTATTATATGCACTCCCGTCATCCTGCCTATCGCCTTTGCCCTGACCGCTCCGGTTTCTGACAGCAGAAAAGGGCTCTCCAGCTGATCCGCTATGTTCAAGCTGGATTTCTGATCCTTGTCCAAAACTACTTTGGGTATTCCATGGGCTTTAATAACTTCTTCCGGCACTTCATTGCCAAAGCCTTCGAAAGACTGGGACTCTCCGTCGGGACTTATCACCGTATACTTATTCTTGTTTTTTGACCTTTCCCTGATGATTTCATAGCCGTTGCTCATTTTAACGGCTACCCTTGCTGTAGTGGCACCATGTCTTATAAATTCCATACCTCTGGGTTCGTTATACAGCACCCATTTTAATGCCCTTAAAATAGCTGATTTTCCCTGGTCTGAAGGCCCTGTTATCACATTGAGCCCGTTTCCGAATTCTATAACTGTATGTTTGTGAGACTGAAAATTCTCTATAATCAATCGGTTTATATCACTCATCATCTTCACTACCTGACGATAATTTTTCTCTTGCTATGGCAATTCTCCTTATGGCTTCATCTTTTACCTGGGGGTTCAACACGTTGTTTGAGGCAATCTCTTCAATAATGTTGTTCAAATCTATTTTTGCAAACTTT
>ENA-UPSB01001190-UPSB01001190.1-bioreactor-metagenome-genome-assembly--contig:-NODE-1190-length-32407-cov-56.101261_pt1 | contig 32407 bp, 41 predicted proteins | sample MGYA00238182_ERZ773286 | MGnify/ENA primary metagenome ERZ773286 (study PRJEB29026, sample SAMN07631240) | bioreactor metagenome | isolation source: Switchgrass digestor | place: USA: Dartmouth...
AGGACGCCTTCGAGCTGGCCCTTTACGACATGGCGCGGTACTTCGACTTCATAATTCTTGACTGTCCCGCCGGAATCGAGTACGGCTTCAGGCTTGCCGTGACGTGTGCGGACGAAGCGATCGTCGTCGCAGGCCCCGATATGCCTTCCCTGCGCGGAGCGGCACAGGTGACGAAGCTCCTTCGGGACAGAAAGCCGTGCGTCGGCATCATAAACAGGGTGATCCCGGAACTGAAGGAACAGGGCTTGTGCGCCGGCAAGAAGGAAGCAGAAGAGATACTCGGAATTCCCGTGATTGCAGAGATACCGGCGGACAACGCCGTCGTCGGATGCGCCCATCTGGGAGTGCCGATCATGTCGGTAAACAAGAAATCTCCCTTCAAGGACGCCGTAACGAAGTTCACGTACGAGAGATATGAGATCGAAGAAAAAGATTGACAGTCCCGACGAACACCGCTTTATTTGTCAAACATACCCAAATTAAAAACCCCGCGACCTGAGTCACGGGGGCCGTAGATATCAACCTACGGGGCTTATCAGTATTTATTATATGCTAAACAAGCTTAAAAAACAACTTTCTGAAGAACACCGCAAATTCAAATCAGTCGAACCATACAAATGGCATCGTCATTCAACCTTTTAAGAACCATATCGCAGTATGATATCACGGTAGCCAACGCCGGCTTCGCAAAACGGTCTACCGTACGTTATCAATCCGGTTGAAAGAGAATTATTGAGTTCCTTATTTCGTGTTTTTTCTTCTCAAGCATTTGCTGAATTTCGCTCAACAAAATCTCGGTTACGTCTTTTTGAAGCCGGACGAGATTATCGTTAAGGGTCGTAAGAGACTCTTCCATTTTATCGAGCCTTTCAAGGATAAGCTCGTAGTTCTCGCCGACAGAAGCGATCTTTTCTCGATCATTCCGTGAAGCTTCAACTTGCGTTATTGCAATTCTCCTTTCCTGTATTGGATTCTTTTGTTTACGTCTTTTACCAAGAACTATATCGAAACGGCGTTGAACTTTTTCTTCTTTTTACTGAACCTTTCCGGCAGCTTTTCTGCTACCGTATTAGGCTCGCCTTCATGCGCAGTTATCCACGCCCGACACTTCCTGCACAGCACTAAAGAAGGAATGGGCTGGACAGGTCCGAGATCCTGCCCGCACCCGGGACAGAAAACGCGTTCTTCCAACGATATCATCTCCCCAATATCTTTCTTACTCCCGACCCGACGGCAGAACCGGCGGCGGAAGCTCCCTGACCTGCCCCGCGGGTAGCCGCCATGGACACGGTCGCCATCACGACGGAAGATATGACGACGGCGGACATGTTATCCGATATCTTCGGGATGTTGTACGCCACATGTACGAAGGCAATGCCCGTGATGAACAACGTGAGCGGATCCGTCGCATTCATATTCGTAAGAAAGCTCACGATGGAAAGCCCGATCATGGCGATGCCTGCAAATATGCCCCAAAACTGGAGCTTGAAGAAAGCCTGCATCCACCCGGCAAGAAAGCCCTTTATAAAGTCGTTCTGCGAGTAAAGAGACAAGTATCCCATGGCGACGCATATCGGACCGATCACCAGAGATACGCCAAGCAGCACGTCGCGGGATACGAGAAGGACCCTGATGGAAGCGTAGGCCACCCATCTCATGATGCCGTAGATGAGTTCCGACGGCTTGAGTATGTCTATCAGCCCGCCCGATCTTCCTGCCGCCACCAGCGCCTTCTGCATCTCTTCCTGTCCGCCCCACGGAGAGATCATGTACCCGCAGAAGTTGAACACGTCAAGGACGATCACGACCCAAACCCGAAAGGTCACTATCATTATGAAAAAGAACATAAAGCGGGCAATGTCGACGAAGAACTGGGACGTTCCCTTTTGAGAAGAAAGAAAGGTCGAAATGAGCTGTATAGCGAACATGAGCGTCATTATTTTGACCGATATGGGATATATGATGCCGGGAAGTATGTTTTGGGCATGATTTACGACAACCTGAGCGCGCGGAATGACGTTTTTTTCAAGCTCCTTTGACTTGTTATATGCGCTGATGAAATCTCCGCTCGGGACATTTTCCTTCAAAGCTTCGGCCACTTCCGGCCAGAAGTGCAGGTTGAAACCCGCTGTCCCGAGCACGGCGCGGGTTATCGGCATATCGCCCACGTTCCTGTAACTTGAAAACGTGACAAGATTCAACTGCTCTTTGATCTTATACGATGCAATCTGCTGAGCGGCATCAGACCCGCCGCCCGTGTTTTCCCATGTCGGACCTTCGGCGTTCGAAAGTATTTGAGAGACAATCTCCGATCCCGAGCTTGCGGAAGGGTACGTGACGGGATGAAGGACGGACATGAAGCCGTCGGCAAAAGCGGAAGACGCCGAAAAAAGAAGCATAAAAAACACGGCAAAAGAAATAAACTTTTTCATGTCATCACTCCCGCGGCGGAGTTGCCTTGTCCTTGAGCTTGCTCAAGAGCTTTGCCCCGGCGGCAACCGCTCCTATTCCTGCGGCACGTGCGCCGACGGAAGCTCCGGCCTTCAGTCCCTTGCTCACCATTCCTGCCATGCCAGCGCCGATCGCGGCAGCAGCCCCGCCCATGTTCTCGGCCATGCTCGGCACCTTGACGGCGGCCATCACGAAGACGATGCAGGTTATCATGAGATCCACCATGCCCATGTCCATGCCGGTAAGCCCGATGATGTACAGAGCGACGCAGAGCAGACATGCCAGCGGACGGTAGAACAGAAAGGTGATGTAGCTCTTGATCCAGTGAGATGCCCAGCTCTCGCAGAAGGGAATTCCCGAAAGGACGATCATCCACGGCCCGATCACGGCAGTTATGCCCACCATGACGTCGGACAGTATGAACATGACGTAGACGACGGCCCTTGCTATGTATCCGCAGACGGAGACGAACAGATGAGCTATCGTTCCCGCCAGAAATCCAAAGGATACGGAAGTCAAGTCCTGCTTCAGCTCGACGATCGCGCTGATGTCGGATACCGCCTGCGCCACGTTTGTGCCGCCGAGCATCGCGTCGCCGACTGCCGTGGACAGCGTTATCCCGATGAATATGATCTCGCGAAGGAACAAAAGGGACAGAAACACGAAGACGTTTCGAAATATGGTAGTGAGCATGTCTCCCTGCTCTCCGACTATGAGCATCTTGTACGCCACCCAGACGATGTTGACGACGAATATGACGCTCCACAGGATTTTGGCGATCACCAGAGACCTGTCGTAGACGCACTTTCCTGCCTGAATGCCCGGGACGTTCTTAAGGTTTGAGACATATTCGGCCGTCTTTTTGACATTTGCTATCTGACGCTGAGCTTCCAGCGGGACATTCAGGGATTCTCCGTCGGAAGCGGTGACCGTCGTCCTGAGATCGGACAGACCGCCTACAACGCCGCCGCCGAACTTGGGCGCAGCAGCTTTTGACGCCAGGTCGGCACTTTTGGCGATCATCCATGCCGGAGTTCCCTTCTGCACAGATTTGACGAAGTTGTTGTCTTCAAATTCTGCCCAGCTCTGGATGGCCTGTTCTGCTTCGCCCAGATCCGTGAAGCCGTACATCAGCGCTCTTGTCACCATCCAGTTGGCGGAAGCCTGAGCGACAAGGCCCGTGGAAGTATCGGGTATATCTATGTCCGCCACGATCTCCGGGTCCAAGTTCTCAACGGTTCGCTTCACTTCCTTGAGAGCGGCGCTCTTTGCGTTCATCTCAAGCAGATTTGAAACGCTGATCGGAGAATTTATGCTGTCGGCTTTTTGGGAAGCGTTGAACTCCGACACGATCTCCCGAATATCGTCGGCCGTCTTTTTTGCCGTCTCTTCGTCCAGCACGGCGGCGTAAGAGACGAAGGAGCACAACAGCACGATAAAAAGCGCAATAAGGGCTTTCTTCATAACGACCACCTGAAATCAAATAGGGGACTTGGTTCCCAGACAGCCCCGTCGTTCGCCGGCTTTTTCTTCTCCCTTGCCAGAGCGACGATCGGGCTTTCCCGTATTTCTTCCGTTTTGAGTTCGGCTGCTATCTCCCTTTTGGGATCTATCTGCGGCCTTTCTCCGAAGAAAAACCACAGCCTGTCAAACAGATCATTCATCATGAGCCTGAAGGCAGGACAGTCGCGAAAGTACCAGCGGCAGCCGTCTTCCCTGGCCCTGTATTCTTCCGTCTTTCCGCACCATTCCACGAGAAAGGACATCTCTTCGGGCAGCTTCAGCTTTCTGAACTTGCCCTGAACGACGACGGGAAAGATCACGTATCCTTCTTCCATCAGCACGTCCATGTGAAGCAGAACGGGAGATATGCCGAACAGCGAGCGAGCTTCCGCCCAGCGGTCGACGACGCCCGAAAAGGAAGAAGCAAGGACGAGTTTTACCCCGTCCCTGCCTTCCGTCCTGCTTATCACGCCGTAGATCGCCGGAACGGATACGGGAGAAGAATTTTCCACGACGATCTCGTTCGAGTACGGAACTACGGCGATCTTCATTACTGGATCGTTATGTCGGAGAACTCGTCGGCGGGTTCTTCAGCCGGCTCTTCGAAGTTGGTATCGAACTCTTCGCCCTTGGCGAGTTCAGCCTTGTTCTGGTCTCTCTTTCTCTCAGAAAGAGAGATGTTGAACACGCTCGTCGGAAAGACGGTGAAGGAATACCGCTTCTCGCCGTCCTTCTCGTAAGAGTCGGCCCTGATGTCCCCTTCGATGTCGACTAAGTCTCCCTTCTGCCAGCCGTCAAGATCCCACTTGTCGTTAAACAGGACGTGAAACCAGCTTGTCTTCCTGTTTTCCTGCGGTCCGGTGTTAACGGCTATCGACAGACGGCAGAACTTCTTGCCGCTCTTCGCTTCCGTGAACACGGGATCGTTCCCAACCCTTCCCCTTAGTTCAATTTTCGCCTTCATCATGCCCACAATACTTTTCTCCTTTTTTTGTTATTCGGGCCTAGCCCGTTATTCTTTTTTTACTTCTTTCTCGAGCTGCTCCATGTAAGCTTCAAGCTCGCTTTTTTCCTGAGTTTCCTGAACCATCGCCTGCCTGCGCTTCTGCCACGTCGGAGAGTCGAAGACCATTATGTAGTCGGATATCTCCGCAAGCTGGGCAAAGGACATCTCCTTTTCTCCTTCCGGAGTCCTGACGACGGCCTTGTCTCCCCTTTTTTCCGTGACCACTATGGCGTAGTCCATCTGCCGGCTTAAGGCTCTTCTAAGAGCCCCCGCATCGTACCCGAGAATCGGAAAAGCCATCTTGTACGCCATTTGAGAGACGACTTCGCTCTGTGTGCTGAGTTTATCTTCGTCGAGATGCGCAAAAAGGACGTATCCCTGATCTATGTCTTCCGCTATCTCGTCGGCCGTAGCAAGAAGCAGGCCGGAAGACAGCGTCGGCTGGGTGTTCCAGCAGTAGGCTATCCACACATCTTCCTTTGCCTTCCTTGCGCTCATGAGCTTCTTGAACGTCCATCCGGCGTCGTCTATGGTATCGAAGGTCCCGCCTATCGCCTTCCACAGGACCTTGATCTGGTTCGGCTCGATCTGCTTCTCGCACATCATGTTGTAGACTTCTACGAGCTTTACAAACGCAGGAGAAGGAGTCTCCTTCGCTTCTTCCACCGCCGCCTGACTTGCAGCGTCAAGTATGGTGCTCACCGGATCGAAAAAGAAAGCAAAAGAAGGAGTACAAACCGCCAGAACCATCATAACCGCCAGAACTGCCCTTTTCATCTTCCTGCCCCCTTTTGATTATATTACACAGTAATTATATCTAAAACATTACGCATGTCAACTGTAATTTGTTATCTTTATCTTTCCATCTCCGATATGTTTGCTATGTTCTTCTGTATCTCTCTTTCCGCCTTCTGGGCTCTCCTTTCCTTCATGTTGACAAAATCGTACTGAAGTCCCGCGTTCGATACGATATTTACGGCTTCTTCGCGCGCCTTTGCGATCTCTTCGTCGGGAGATCCTTTCGGGATGAGCAGGGAATAGGTAAAGACGTACGTTCCCGGGAACACCGACTCCCAGTCGTTTGCCTGAAACTCTCGAATCGCAGAATCGAGCTTCTTGGACCCTTCATCCGCTTTGCTCTTGTCTACCGACCTGTCCCACGGTTTCGGAATGCGAACGCAGACTCTCGTGTTTCCGCCGGAGACCTTCGTCTCGTATATCCCGACGACAGGCTCGGGAATCTCGGCTTCGACTCCCGTGCGAAGAGACAGCTCTTTTGCAAGGACGACCCTGTTCTCAAACCCTGCCATGGTGCGAGCGTCTCCCCAGATGTAGCTTTTCACGTACCCGCGGGCAGGGACGAACTGTCCGCCCTTCAGGCCCTTTTCTTTGACGAACTGTTCTATCTTGTCCTTTACCTTCTCCAAGGTCTCGGGAAAAAGCTGTACATACAGAAGCGGCCTGTCGACGTAGGGAACTATCCTGTCCTTGATCTCTCTCTGCTTTTTCTGCTCCTTTTTGACTTCTTCCGCCGTAACTATCTTGACGAACTTCTCCACGTGGGAATCCTTGACCGGCATTTCCGTTCCCTGAAATCTCAAGGGAATGCCGAGTCTTTCAAATCCCTGTTTGACGAGATTTGCGACGTAGCCGGCGTTTTTGCCTTCGATGGTCAGCCTTTTCGTCCACGCCGAAGACGTCATCTGCGTCACGGGCGGTTCTTCGACTATCTTTGCCCCGAAGCTTTTGATCAGCAGGGACGCCGTTTTTTCAAATATCGGAGCGTAGAAGCGGTACGCCAGCCACGGAAAGCTAACGGTAACGACGCCCTTGTCTTCCACGACGGACAGGTCGGCCCTGAGCGGATAGGGAAACTTGGGAAAGACCTTCACGGACACCAGATTTGCAACGTCCCACAAGGCAACGTCTTCCGAGTAGATGCGAGCACTTTTATCTCCCATCTTCTTTTTCAGGTAAAGCTCGGCTTCCTTCCTGAAAAGGATGTCGTCTTCCGATTCCTTGGGAAAGTCAGGAAACTTGGCGTACATCTCTTCGGAAGAGCAGACCGCCTTGAGCATGAAAGTTCCCTTGAAGGAATACATCTCCTGACATTCGGGAAAGACGGACCTGATGAAATCGAGCACTTCCTGCCTGTGTCTTTCGGCATTGGGAAGGTCGCGGTAGGAAGGTACGCGTATGAAGAACGTAAAGTTCCTGCCGTCCCTGCCCATGACGACGTCAAGGCATCTGTCTATATAGCTTTTCTCTTCAAACTTCATCGAAACATTTCTCCTTTTTCTTCGTATTTTTCAACTGCCTGCAAGAGCTTCTCCCGTAGCCTGATCGGGTTCTGCTTTGGACAGAAGCCCGATATCTCCGGAATGCGCTCCGTGACGATAAAGTTCTTCAGGGTGAAGGCTTTTTCGTACCCGTGCCTGCACATGAGCCAGAAGCGGCTCTCTCTCACGAAGAGCACGACTGCGGCGTCGGTCTCAAAGAAGACGAGCTTCCTGCAAAGCCTTCCTGCCGTCTCGGGCAAGACAAAGACTTCGACTTTGCCGCCGGAAGCCGAAAGGAGCACCCGGGAAGCCGTCTCTTCCTGCATCTTCCTGTACGCCTGCAGGTTTTCGTCTTTCCACGAATCGGGATCGTACCTTAACTGCCCGAAGCAGGAAGAAGCTCCGTACAGGTCGAAGAAGCACAGGAAGTCTTCTTCGCTGCATGCAGGAACAAGAGACCGGTATCTGTCGTTCGGACATACGTCCCAAGCCGACTCTGCAAGGTTCTTGACGGCGTCGTCGACGTAAAGCTCGCACTTCCTGCACTTTATGCCGGCGGAGTAAAGCGGAACGCCAAGCTCTTCATAAATGCTGGCGCTTCCGCCGAAAAGCGGATCGCAGGTCTCAAATCGGGCCTGTATCAGAAGGGAAGCAACGACTCCGTCGGCCGAATTTCTTGCGATCAAGACCTTCTTCATGCCGCATCACCTAAAGAATATCTGACGCGCCTTTCGAACTCCTGCCTGCGTTCCTTTTTCCAGTTGCGCACGGGAGTTATAAACCCGACGACGCGGGTGAACTTCTCGAACTCCCTGCCGCCGCAGGAGCACACGGGAACTTCTCCAGCCGTGATCTTTCCGCAGGAAGCGCACTTCGAGAGTATGTAGTTAAGGGCGAAGTAGACGACTCCCTGACAGGCGCACAGGCGGACAATCGAAGAATGCGTCTTCGGGGACACCGGACCTTCCGTGGTGACGTGAAGTATCGCTCCGCCCGTGGCAAGGCTGTCAAGCGCCCCTACCGTGTGTATCCGCTCTATGACGCTCGTGTTCGCAGAAAGCGGTATCCACTGGTTGGAGTAGATATCGTATCTGTCCTGCAAGCCCAATTCTTTATCTTTCTGCGCCATGTAGACAGCCATGTTTTCCGCCGGCACCTGCTCGACGTTGTAGGGAATGCCCGTTTCCATGCTCCTTTTTTTATTCTCTTCGTTTACGGTCTCAAGCACCTTCGCCGCAAAGGGAATGTAGTCTAGGACACCCAGAAACTCCGCTGCTTCCCAGACTCCGACGATGCCGACGGTGCAGTACTGGCGGTCCATGTTCATGAATCCGTAGTCGTACAGCGGAAGGAGACCCTTTCTTACGTTGGCTTCCACCCACTCCCGCCTGAACTCGACGGCCACGTGAGCGCATCTTGTGTCTTTCCTGAGCCTGTCGAAGAAGGCTTCTTCGTCCTTCGACAGGAGAGCGACATGCGGCAGGTTTATCGTGCACACCCCGACGGAGCCGACGCCGTCTCCACCCGAGCCGAAGGAGTTGACGTACCCGAGATCGTTTCTCAGGCGACAGCAGGAAGAAAGGCTGTCGGCGTTCTTCGACATGTAGATGTTAATCATGCCGTACTTCGAATTGACGGAAGAAAGCCACTCAAGGAACTCTTCGTCCCTGACATTTCCGCCTTCGTCCAGAAGCAGACATGCCGTAAGCACAGGAAAGGTGAAAACAAAGCCCGTCTTTTCCACTTCTTCGGTGAACCACTCCACGTACAACCTTTGAAGCTTCTGTACGGACCCTTCGTCTATAAGGCTTCCGTCGGGATTCCTGAAATTCCCGTAAAGGCCGTGCAGGTAGTACCTGTCGAAGACGGACAGGTTCACGTAGGGAGATTGGGCAGAAAACCTGACCGGCTGGTTGACGGAGTATGTGAAGATCTGAAACAGCTGCTTTAAGTCCTTCTCTCCCAGACCGTCCTTCCTTGCGTACCAGTCAAGCCCGACGAAGAAGCTCGTGAGCGCAGCCGCACCCGACTGATGGTTGGAAGCGTACATCAGAAGCTGCACGGCGTGCTGTACGAAGGAGTCGGCGTGGGAAGCGGGCTTCGACGGGACTCTCGGTATGAAGGGAAGCCCGAAGGCCATGAGATGCGATACGGAGAAGTTCCAGCAGTAGGGAGCATAAAGCATGTGGGAATCGGAGACGTAAAGCTCTCCGTCCTTTATCTTCTGTTCAAGCTCCGCGAAACCGCGTTCTCTTGCGTATCCGTACAGCTTGGACAGGCAGTATTCCTTCATGAAAGGTTTACTTACTTCCTGCATCACGGAAGCTATCGACTTTTGAGCCACGTTGGCGTTGGGATCCACCGACAGGTCGGCCACGACGCCGTCGGCATTGAGCAGATAATCGAAGTATTCTTTGAAATCCATTTTCCGTTTCTCCTTTCAAGACAAATCCGAATATATTATATTCACCTTAAGAGCGTTTCGTCGTCATGTTCGGAAAGCCCGTCCAAGATTTTTTCCAGATCCGAGAACTTGGAGAGCTTCTCTTCCACTTCCGCCAGAGATATCTCTTCGGGGATCTTAAAGACGCCTGCATCTTCGAGAAGGCGCTCCACCCTGCCGAGATCCTTCATGTCGTATCCCTTCGGAAACTGCGCCTTCTCCGACAGCAGCCCGAGACAGACTTCCGTCTCCGGGACAAACAGCCTGCCGTATTTGTAAACGCAGCAGGACGGCCTGATATCGCCCGTTATAAGGTTCCAGACTTCGCCCAAGCCGTAGTGGACGAATATGTCTCGCATGTCTTCGAAGCTTCCCGCCCTTTTTCCGTTGACGTACAGACCGTCGCGGCGGGCGTAAAGGCCGGTAAAGGTGCATATCCTGCCCTTGAAGTCCGCCGTGATGTCGATGGCGCAGTACTTCGGACGGTACATCCTGTCCGTGTCCTGCCAGAAGAAGTCCTTGCCGGCAAGGGGAACTTCTTCTTCCGGCTCTCCCACGAGCATCACGAACCTAAACAGCCTTCCTTCCTTCATCACCTGAGAGACGGGATAAAGAAGCCCTTTCGGAGATATTCTGTCCGTCGGGATGTACGACCAGAAGGGCAGAAGTATCCCGACGGCCTGCCCTGTTGCTGAATTGAGCATGTTTTTCCCTTCCTTTCCGGTAACGGTGTTATAATTATATCAGAATTTCTTGAAAACAAAAAGCCGTATATGTTATAATTCAAAATACATTACGATTGAAGGGAGAAAAGAAAATGAGTCTGAGCATCGAAGAAAGCGATCTTCAAAGGGGAGTCGTGATCGTCAAGCACTTCGAAGATGAAGACAGGAGCTTTTCAAAACTTCCCTTGAGAAAACTCAGGGCATCGAGCATCGGCCGGGACTGCGACACGGAGCTTTTCCTGTCGGCGGCCGGCAAGGAATCGCAGTTCGACAAGAAGTCGCTGCGCATATTTGAGATAGGACGCATCATGGAACCCGTCATCGTCAAATGGATGCGGGAAGACGGGTGGGAAGTGAAGCACAACGACAAGGACGAGATCGGAATGATCATGGCCGTCGGCCCGGGAATCGTAACGGGACACTACGACGTCATAGCAAGACACCCTGAGATCACGAAGAACGAATGGGCGCTGCTTGACATCAAGACGATGAACTCAAGACGGTTCAACGCATGGAACAAGAACGGAGTGCAGGCATCAGACCCGGCCTACTACGCTCAGCTTCTGTTCTACGGATATGCGTGGAAGTATAAAAAGCTCGGCATCGTCGGAGCGGAGAAGTCGACAGGAGATTACGAAGTGGAAATCTTCGACTTCGACTACGCCAAGTTCAAGGAGTTAAGAGACCGCGCCGCCCGGATACTGGATGCCGACAGGGCGGTAAGCTCACACGGCAGAAAGTGCGAGTGGTGCTCGAAGAAGGAGTCCTGCATCGGGGAGATGACCAACCCGCTTCCCAAGATCAAAGACCCGAAGTATCTCATCGAGCTGATGGCCCACTACGAGAATGTCTACACCTACACGGAGATGGGAAATCTCATCAGGGTCGCCGTGAAGCACAGGATAGAAGAGATGCTTATCCCGCCTGACGGAGTGATATTTGAACCCGAGCCGGAGACGGAACGCGAAGAAGCTCCTGACGACGACTGGATAATACTCTAGACGTTGTTTAAAACGTCCTTCGTCACCTTCTTTGCTATCTCCTTCAGGTTGTCCTTCAGGATGAACCTTGCCGTCTCTTCGTCCACGGGCAGGCTGACGGCTTCTCTCACGGCGGTTCGGCCGTCGTTCTTTAGCGTAAGATGAACGACGCCGGCGAGAGAAAAGGCCAGCCTGATCTTGGCGTCAGGAAGGCCGGCGGTCAGCCCGTTCATCCTTTCCAGCACGCCCGTCGGACTTGAAGCGTGTACCGTGCCGAGCACCAGATGTCCCGTCTCGGCAGCGGTAAGGGCAGCGGAAGCCGTGGGAGCATCCCGGATCTCTCCGACCAGTATGACGTCGGGGTCTTCACGCAGGGAGTCTCTCACGGCTTCGTCGTAAGTTTTTACGTCGTCCGGGATTTCTCTCTGCGAGACATGTCCCTTCCCGTTCTTCAGTATGTACTCCACCGGGTCTTCCACGGTAACTATGTGCACAGGAAAGCTGTCGAGCAGATACTGCATGTAGGAAGCAAGAAAGGTGCTCTTACCCGAACCCGTGGCTCCCGACACGAGAAAAAGCCCGGGGGCGAGTATGTCCGGGATGATCTTTTTGATTATATTGAGAGAGCCGACAGCTTCCGCGGAAGGAACGCTTCCCGGAAGGACGCGCACGAAGAGCTGGGCCTTCTGCCTTGAACGGGAAAATCGAAGCCTGAGCCTTTTCCCGCCGAAGCTGCACGCCCTGTTGCCGCGGTCCCACGTGCCGAGCCTGAAGACGGAAGAAGCGATCATCATAACTCCTTCCTGCGGCACGGACACATCGGTCTCGTAAAGGTCGCCGTACATCCTGTACCAGATGTTCTCTCCTTCCGTGACATGCACGTCGGTGACGCAGGGCATGTTGATCAGCTCGGAGACCTTCAGTATATAGGGCGCATCTGTCCCGTCGTAAACGGCAAGATCTCTCGTCTCAGACATGGAGCTGGTGCAGCTTCCTTTCCCTGATGTAGGTCTTCACGGCCGTATCGGTCCAGAGCCTTTCTTTAGCCGTACGTTCCGGCCCGCGCCTTTCCATGTGCATCCCGCCGAGATACGCCTGCGATATGCGAAAGGCCGCGTAGTCGTCGCCCGAAAATATGCCAAGCATACGCTCTATCGCGCCGACGACGCCGTCTCCGTGTATGGTGGCAAAGACGGTATGTCCCGTCTCGGCGGCAAGAAGCGCGGCGTCCGCCGTCGCCCTGTCCCTGATCTCGCCTATCAGTATGACGTCGGGATCTTCGCGAAGCGACCTTTTAACGGCGTCGGCGAAATCTTCCGTCTCGTGCTGGGTGGCATGGCCCAGCCCCGGAAAGATGAAGTACTCAATCGGGTCTTCCGCCGTCACGACATGAATCGGAAGGTTGTTAACGTAATACTGAAGCACGGAAGCTAAAGCCGTGCTTTTGCCGGACCCGGCGGTGCCGGAAACGAGAAACAGTCCGGGCTTCGGCGATTCCATCTCCGATATGATGACAACTCCGGCGGTCTCCGCAACGGACATCGGCTTGAGCGGAAGAAGTCTGATGAATACGTGCCCTTCTGCGACCGTTACCCTTGCGTTCTTGGAGCAGTCGGTACCGCAAACGACGTCGCGGCACGAATTTTTGGGAAGCCCGTCAATGCGAAAGACGACCTTTTCTAAAGTCCCGTCGAGACGCCTTATGTACGTCTCTTCGCCAACATGTATGTCCGTCAGTCCTTCTATCGGAAACGGCACCTTCACCATGCCCTTATCTTCCTTTCCTGAGACTTGCTTATGCAGGGAGAAGAAAGGAGCATCTCCCTGAGCCTTCTTCTTGAGCCTTCGTTTGCAGGAAGCGCCCTGCCCGATACGGCTCCGTCGTACATCTCGTACAAAGTCATGAACACCCTGTACTTGCGGTCCTTCCTTTGAAACAGAAACTTCGACTTGGGCGGCTCGCCGAGCACTTCCGTCAGAACGAAGACAAGCCCGTCTATGACGAACTCATGCCCGACCAGAAGCGTCAGAAAATCGTGGAGCTTCTTAAGCTCGCTTAAAAACATAAACTCTTTCATCTCATCACCTTCACACGTAGACGGATACGAGAAAATCTCTGAAAAAAACGTACGTCACGCCATTCAGCCTGACGTAGCACTCCCTTCTTGTCGTCACTCCGCCCTTGGTCAGTCTGAGCTTGCTTTGCTTCTTTACCCTGCCGGACCTGTACTTCCTGCATGCCGTCTCAAGGTCCCGCTTGAAGGCTTCTATCTGCACGGGAGCAAGCCTTTGTTTGATCCTTGTCAGCGCATGTCTGGACGTCTTCAGCCCGCAGGAAGCGACAATATTTTTCAGTTCGTCGTCGGCCAGCTCGCACACCATCATGAGAGTTCCACCACCTTCTGGTTGGAAGAAGCAAGCTTACCCGAGCCTTTCAGGTCCTTCCTGTAAGGCCCGACCTTGAGCCAGCGGGCCGCTTTCACGAGCGGATGACTCTTTAAAGATTCGTCCCATTCGTATCCCGTGTAGACAAAGACGGGAACATCGCCGAAGACCTTTCTCACGATGCCGATGTCAAAGAGTACTTCTTCCGGGTCCTGATCGAGCGGCTCTCCGCCCGTGACGATTATTCCCGACGGCCGCCATCCTGTACGGGCGAGCCTTTCGAGCCACTCGGCAAACTTCTTCCTGCAGGCTCCGAAGGTGCAGTTCCAGAGCCATTCGTTGTGGCATCCTTCGCAGGGACTTCCGCCTTGAGCGCGCCTGCATCCTGAATAGACGAGCCTGACGGAGATCCATCCGTCGAGACCGTCCTGAAAATCGATGTCGTACTTGACAAACATGCTCTCACCGCCTTTGCGCTGTCGGGATAAACGACCAGATAAAGCGTCGATGCCAGAAAGAAACACGCCGTGATCGAAAGAAAAAGGGTCTTCACTCTGTAATAAAAAATCTTTCTGTCCTTCTCCTGAACGAGATCTCGAAGCTCGATCAGGACAGCCTTCGTCCTTTCCAGCTTCTGGGCCAGTCTTACCCTGTCCCTTTCGATGTCTTCGAGCTTCATATCCATCTAAAACACCTTCGCCAGATAAAGGACTCCCGCCATCAGAACGGTAAGCCTGACAAATACCTTGACGGCGTCGCCGGAATAGGCGGCCAGAACGGAAACGATGACGAAAGGGTCCTTCCACACCGTGACGTAGCGGTACACTCCGAAAAGTCCGGCGGCGGTAAGCAGCATATCTACGGCAAACCCGGCGGGCGTGTCGCAGTACCTATTCCAGTCGAAATTCCTAAAACCGACTTTTTTGCCGAAGATCAAGGACTTTACGCCGCCCTGCAGGAAGTCTCCCAGAAGGTGAACCAGCCAGCCGGCAAAGAAACAGCGGGCAAGGTATCCGACAGGAAAGCCAAACATATACGGAATCCTTACGAAGTAAAGCAATAAAAACCCTGCCAGCGGGATTTCGATCGTGTGAAGCAAACTGTATCTGTGGCCCTTCCCTTTGACGAGAAGATCGGTGTCGGGAAAGACGGATCCCATGAGAAGAAGATGAAATCCGCCTGTCGTATGAGCGACGAAGGAAGAGACGGCAAGGGCAGAAGACACGTGAGTCCTGAGCTTCATTTTTTGCGCTCCTTTATTGCGGAGACCATGTCGGAGAACTTCATTATCCCTTCGTAGTCGGAAGGCACGGATACAAATCTCTCTATGCCCAAGCGCACGTCAGCGACGGGAAATCTCGAAGCAAACTTTTCGTCCATGAGAAAGCATCTGACGATGGACTTCTCGGTGTATGTCGGACTGCAGAGACGCCTTCTCTTGTGATAGGAAACTACCCGTTCCGCCACGTCTTCGGGGACGACCTTTCCCTGTTCGACGAGAGCGCACATCCTGCCAAGCACGCAGCGGGCGCTGTCGGTCAGGCAGAACTCGGATATTTCTTCCCGTATCTCGTCGGGAAGCAGATGTCCGGCAACGGAAAGTATCTGTTCTCTCACGTTCTTCCTGTCAAGGATGTGAACGAGCCAGACGTCGTGTCCTTCCTGTGCCTTTCTTCTGGCGTTTTTTACCTTACAGGGATTTACGAACAGGGCATCCTTCGGATGGATGAAGGGCTTGAGCGGTCCGGTGACTTCCACGAAACAGTCGTATTCTTCCACGTAAAGATCGGGATCGGCAGGCTCAAACCCGTTGTCGCGGGCGCTTCCCTTGATCCTTTCGCTGCTCAAAGCTCCCAGCCCGTAGGGGACGACCTTCGTATGCAGGCTCTTTTCGAGCAGATTTTTGATCTTCTCTTCCCTTGCATTGGAAACGGGCCACCACATCTCGTACTTGTCGCGAAGCCTTTCCCTGTTAACTCTCATCACAGTTCTCCTTTCTTCAACAACTCCGCTATCTCCTTGTAGGAACCCGGAAGCTTTGAAACCAGCCTGAAGGGATTTTTTGACACGCAGCAGAGAAAGCCCTTGCTTCCCGAAAGCTTTACGGCAGCAAGGGAAGCGATGACGGAATCGTCAGGATAGACGACGCCGTTCATGGCATCCATGGCGGACTTGAGCCTGTTGTCGATGTCAGCTCTGTCGCCGATCCAGCAGAAAAGGGCGTGAAGCGGGCCTGACGGAAACAGCGGAACTTCGCGACCCGTCTTTTTAACTTCATGCTGTAACATCTCTTCCCATCTGATGACGGAGACAGGTTTGTAGAGCCTGCTGCTTACAGCCCTGTACATGGAATTAACCGAAGGCGGGAGATCGTCTCCCCAACAGGCGAAAAGCTTTTCGTTTAAGTAGATTTCCATAAAAAAATCCCCTTTCGGTTATGGTATAAATTAATACTATACCGAAAGGAGATTTCTGTCAACAACTGAAATCCGTTTTTACTTCCAGTTCTTTCCTGATCGCGCCAGCTCCCACATCACAAGGTCAAAATCGTCTTCTTCACATTCGACGTTCATCAGCTGTTCGATCGGCACGTCGTTGACGCGAAACCTGACGAACACGCCATCTTCCGAGACGTCAACGGCGCCCGAAGGTTTCCCGCCGCGTTCGGCGAGCCTGACGAGTTTGTCAAATATCGGATAAAAAAGGCTTTTGATGTACTCCGGCCTTTCCCCGAAAAGCTCCAGACTCTTCCGGGTTGCCCAATCTTCGAAATCCGTCTTAAGTACGATTTCCCTTAGCGTCATGATACGGCTCCTTTGACGAGATATCTTACGATGTCGAACTTCAGCGGATCGGGAAAGAACAGAAACCTGCCGTCGGGTTCGATCTCGCCGTGAAGGATCATGTTGGCAAGCTCTATCAGCCCTGAGCTTTCGAAATCCTTCTCCATGGGAAGCGCTTTCAAAACTTCGGGAAATACGGATATGTCCCGGCGAGCGGCAGTTTCTTCAAGCAAAAACCTGTTTATCCTTGCCTGATCCGCTTCTTCTTTTAGAAAAAGCAGCCTTCCAAGCTTTTTTATCCCGGCGTGCCCGACGTGAAGACAGGCGTGGCAGAAGGGACACAGCGTCACTAAGTTTTCTTCGGAATCGTCGTAGTGACGCCCGCCGAGATGATGGACGTGCATGTATTTCTTAGACGCAAATCCGCAGTAAAAACAGGAAAAACCGTCCCGTTCAAGGACGGCTTTTCTCGTCTTTCCCCAGTCTTCCGCAAATCCGCTCGTGCGCCATACGGAGACGCAGGAGAGAATCAGACGATCTGCCTGAACCTGTCCCAAGACAGATGTCTCTCCTTGAAGTTCTTTATGTTCTTAAGGCAGTAAAGCCCGTACATGAGATACGAAATCCCCCTGTCTCCGTCTATCCTGCGGGCTTCTTCTTCGCACATGTCCATGAAGGCTTCGGTGTCGCAAAGGAACTTCTCGCGATCGAATTCAGGCTCGACATCGAAGCAGGGAACGGAAAAGAAGTCGTCTCCCACTATAAATCCGTCGACGCAAAGGTACAGCGGTGCCCTTTCCTTCCAGACGTTTCCAAGCACGTCGGTCTTTTCAAGCACGGCATGCCCTGCGAAGTAGCACAGCCGGTCTTTTCGCCTGACGAACCCTTTTCCCGTGACGTTTCTTCCCATGTCGCCAAGACATATGCATGCCGTTTCAAGACGGGACAGCACGTCGCGGAATTCTTCGGGATCCATGCCGAAAGTCTCCTTAAACTCCACACACCTTCACCGAGCCTTCTTCAAAGACGAAGCGCAGCCCGCCCGTCTCGATCTCGCATCCCGGAGAGACCTTTACTCTGGCCCCGGCAATTTTGATGCTTTCGACAGACCCTTCCATCTCGATGCAGCCTTCCGTCTTTTTCTCCTGCCTTTCGTGCCTGACAGGTTCCTGCCTTTGGACTTTTGCAGGTACTTCCTTAACAACTTCCTTTTCCTTCGGCTCTTCCGGCTCTTCGTCATTTTCGCTGAACAACAAGGTCTCTACCTTCTTCATGACGTCGTCCATTACTTCTTGCTCCTTTCAAGAATCGTTTTTCTTAGTGTATCATAACTGTTGGAGTTCATCAAGCGTTGGAGATATAAATATATATCCTTTAGCAATTTGTCTGATATCCTGACTTCCACGATATCTCCGTCCCGACGTTCGGAAAAATCCACTTCGGGAACTTCAAACCACTTGGATATGGCGGAAGCCTTCTTCCAGTTGTCATAAGTGAAGTACAGCACTCCTTCGACGAAATATCCGTTCCACAGGATCATCTCCCCTTTGAGTAGCGGAACGGACAGAGAATAGGAAAAATCTCTAAGCTGCAGTCTGGAAAACTCTTCAAAATCGGCGCGCCTTTCTATCCACGAATTCGGAACGCACCACTGAGATCTGAGAACCCAATCTCCGGCCTTCATCTTTTTAAGCGATCCTTCGAGAATTTCGACTGTCTTTCTGTCGAACTTTTTCCTGTGCTCGGAATAGAAGGTAACTTCAATCCCTTCCGTTCGATTTCCCTTCAAGCGATACAGTATGCGGACGTTGTTCCCTGCCCCGTAAAGCTCCCTGCCGTCCGAACTTCCACCGGCAACAGGTATATCCTTAAATACCTTTACCCATTCGACGACGTCCTTGTTTTTGCCGTCATAATACAGGACAACTTCCAGCGGACAGACAGAGTAAAAGGAGTAGCGAACCCGCGACATCACACGATCCGGAAACGGCAGCTCGTAAACATCGTTTTGAACCCGCACCTTAAAATTTCCCTTTTTGGAGCCTTCCGCCGTCTCAAGGACGACGTCGTATCCCAGACGCACGTCGGGATAGGTCTTATATCCGTACCTTTGGGCAAAAAGCCATGCAGAAGCGGGAAAATCGCCGAAGAGCAGATCGGGAGCGTAGTCCGCTTCCATTCTCTGCCGAATTGCAGATATTACACCGGCCCTAAAAGTCTCTTCATCCATCGGCTTGGGACCCGAAAAGCAGAAAAAATAAAGAAGCGCTCCGACGGCAATAAAACCTGCAACGGCAAGAACCACTTTTTTCATGACAGCCACCTACCATATCACATTCGATAAAGGCATTCCGGTTTGAGACGCTATATATCCCGACACCGCTTCCCAGACCGTCCTTAATCCGCCTACGTCTCCTTTCACGATAAAGACGCCCGGAGAAGCAAACCCGGTATCTATCTGCCTTGCAAGGTCGGGAACGAGAGCGGAAACTTTTCCGTTCGACACGGAGACGAACATGTTTCCGAGAGCACGCGAAGAGAACTTCCAGCCCGAAGACATGACAGCATCGCTTATCCTTCTCGCTTCTTCGCGGCTTTTCCTTACCGTGCGAAATTCATCGAAGGACAGCCCGACGGTCGTCTTAGGAATGCCTAAAGAGAGAACCGAAGCGCTTATGAAATCGTCGCAGTCTTCAAGGTCTTCAGGCTGCGCGCTTATTGTGAAAGACCTGTATGTCTTTATGACATCCCTGTAAAATCTCAGATCGGGAAGGGTAAGAAAGAACATGCCGACCCCGAGAGAAAAGAGAAGCACTAAAACGACTCCGACATATCCGGGTCTCATCTCAGTACGGGAACTCCGTCTTCGTATTCGAGCTTCCTTGTGCTGTCTCCAAAGATCACGCCGGAAGATATCATCTCGTCAAGCGAGTTCGGAAGTTTGCCGTAAAGCATCTGGTAGACCGACACTCCAAGCTTTACCGCCGCTTCGTCCGCCGCTTCGACCATCTCAGCTTCCGTGTCCTTGGCGCTCTTAAGAATGCCTGCGGTCGGCATGACGGCGGTCATCAGTATCGACAGAATGAAGACCGCCACGATAAGCTCTACTGCCGTAAAGCCTTTTCCCATTCTTCGTCTCCCATGAAAAGACGTGCTCTGCGCGCTTCGTAATCCCACACGACGGCAAAGGGAATCTCAAGACCTTCGACGTGCTGAATGTAACCCGCAATCGCGTAAAGATCTTCCGACGCTCTTGCAACGACCGTGATGTCTGCAACGCGCCTTCTAGCGTCTATCTCCATGGAAGTCTGACCCAAATCAAGGCCCCAAGAACGGGTTATCACGATCTTGGTCGGAGACACGGAAAAAAGGTTCTTCGGTTCGCCGTTTATATCCCAAGTGCCCATAGTCGGTAGAAACTTGTCCCATTTGATCTTCACGGAATAGGTCTCTATCCAAGAGCCAAGCTTGTCCACTCTAACCGACCAGCCCGACAGTCCCTTGACCCTTTCTTCTCCGGCGTTAAACGCTTTAGCCCACGGCGAAGCAAAACACGGAGACGCCATCAAAACAATAAGGAGACAGACGAACAGCTTTTTCACAGGGCATTCCCCCTTCTGTACCGTAAGGTCATGCTCACTTCTTTACCCTTCACCGTCGTCCCGGAAAGCTTAGTAGGATATATCTCCACGGAGTTGTAGAGCACGCATTTTATGATGACGTTCTTGCCGTACGGCACATCGACGAACTTGATCTGAAAGTCCTTAAGCCCTTTGAAGTAGGAGAGAGAAAATTTCCTTCCCGTATATGTCGAAAACTCGCTCAACGTCATGCTTGCGACGGAAGGAAGAGATTCCTTCATCCAGAGCAAGTTTAAGGAATCCTTAATTTCCGCCAGCCCGGCGGAGAGCTTTTCCGTGTTCTCCAGGGCCTTTCCGATTCTCGGCTTCGCAGCGTCAAACATGGCGGAATACGTAATTGCCGAGACGATCACGAAGGTAAGGAGAATCATCGTGAGCGCATATCCTTTACGCATCGGCGTCTATCACCGCTTCCATCCTTGCCAGCACTCCAACCAGACTGTCGGGAGAGACCATGCCGCGTTTCATCTTCTCGACGGCATCTCCCATGAGATCGTGAAAGCCGAGCGACAGGAAGAAGTCTCTCATGGCAAGCGGACGCTCTATGAACCTGTCCCATCCTTCGTAAAGAGCAAGCGGAGCAATCTCAAATATCCCGATGCGTCCCTTGTACCCGCGACCACGGCAGGTCGGGCACATTCCGCCCTTGAGACGTCCTGTTCCCCTGTAAAAGGGAAAGTCGCGGGACAGCCCCAGCGTCTTCAAGACCTTATCGGAAGGGTTGTACTCTTCCGTGCAGTCGGGACAGTTCTTCTGCACAAGGCGCTGTGCTATCACGCCGTTCAGATTGCCGACGATCAGATAGGGCGGGACCTTCATCGTGGCAAGCCTTTGCGGGGCCGTCCACGCGCTGTTGGTATGAAGCGTGGAGAATACCGAATGTCCCGTGTTGGCTATCTGCGTGGCGATCAAGGCCGTCTCTTCGTCCCTGATCTCACCCAGAAGCACGATGTCAGGATCTAGACGCATCAGGCTTCGAAGAATCCTTGCGAACGAACGCCCTTCACGGTCGGAGACCTGTATCTGATAGGCATTGTCAAGGTGATATTCCACCGGGTCTTCCACCGTGTAGCAGACCTGAGACTCCAAATCGAGCATGCGGAGTATGGAGTTGAGCGTCGTCGTCTTTCCTGCCGAAGTAGGTCCCGTGACCAGCAGTATGCCCGAAGGACGGCTGTAAAGCTGTCTCACAAGGTTCAAATCTTCTTCGAGAAACCCGAGTTCCGACAGGGAAAGTTGGGCGTGTCTGTACAGGATACGAAACTGAAGCTTTACAGCATCAAGCTGCGTGGACATCAAATACGTCGGAACGGCAGCGACACGCACGTCGAACATCACCCTGTTGTAAGGAAACTCCATTGCGCCGTCCTGCGGCTCCCGCTTTCTGGTCGTATCCATGTTCGCCATGGTCATAACTCTGTTGACGAGCGTGTTGTACTCCACGGCGCTGAAGCGGGCGTCCTTGATATGATCCTTCATGACGCCGTCAATTCTCATCCTGACCCAGAGTCCGCCCTTGGAATGAAGCGGGCTTATGTGAATATCCGTGCCGCTCTGAGCGATGGCGGACGTCACGATATCGAAGAGCAGCTTGCCTGCCGCCTGTTCTTCGTCCCTGTTGAACACGGATACCGAAGAAGTGGCGGATATCTCTGCCAGAAGAGTGCTTATCTCGGAAGATTCCGCCAGATATCCGATTATCTCAACCGATACGTCGTAGATGGAAATGCCGATGTCGTGGTTTGCGAAGTACTGCTTGATGTAGCTGTCCAAGAGCATCGATATATCGTCGTATATCCACGGGTCCGATATGATGACGTGAAACTTCCAGACCTGCACGGGACGGTCGACCTGCGTCTCTATTTCAAGCTTAAAGGGAATGACGCCAAGACGGACAAGCGATTCCGGCGGAAACTCGGCTATGAACGAATAGTCAGCTCCAAGTTCATCCAGGCTTCTCCTGTCAAGGCGGGGAACGAAGGGCATGTCAAGATATTGAGAAAAGATCTCCATGATGTCCGATTCTTTGATGTAACCAAGCTCTATCAGTACAGAGCCGAGCCTTGCACCGCTCTTCTTTTGAATCTCAAGCGCTTCAGCCAGCTGTTCCTTCGTTATCTTCTTTCGGTCGACCAGCAGATCTCCCAGAAGTCTCAAGTTGGGAAGATTTTTTATCCAGCTCACGTTCTCACCTACTTCAGCGGCGGAACCCACGGTTTTTCGGGTTCCTTCGGCTTTTCAGGCTGTTTCTCCGGCTCCTTCGGTTTCTCAGGCTCTTTAATCTTCTCAGGCTCCCTTGGCTTTTCTGGTTGCTTTTCAGGCTCTTTTTGCTTCTCAACCTGTTTTTCCGACTGCTTCTCAGGCTCTTTCGGCTTTTCTGATTCTTCGATCTTTTCCGGCTGCTTTTCGGATTCCTTTTGCTTATCCTGTTTTTCGGGTTCACCGATCTTTTCAGCCGGCTGTTTGGATTTGATCAGTTCTTCCCACTTCTTTTTGTATTCTTCGTCACTCTTCTGTTTACTGGGATATTGCTTGTCCTGTATATCCTGAGAAGGACTTTTTTCCTGCAAACTTCTTTCGGGTTTTATCTCCACGGTCGTGTCTTCATATCTGTCAAGAAGATCTTTCGGCATATTGAGACCGGAATAAGCCTGCACGATCTTCGGGCGCAAGAATACGATGACCGTGCTTCTTTCCGTCTCGGAAGAAGTGCTCCTGAACAGCTCGCCGAAGAGCGGAAGGTCTCCGAGAACAGGTACCTTTGACATGCTTTTTATATCCCTGTCGTTTATCAGACCGCCGATGACGAGAGTCTCATCGGGCTTGAGTATCATCTCGGTCTCCACTCGCCTTTCGGATATGATAGGAGCAGAGACATCTCCAAGACGTTTTTCGCCCACTATCGACGAAGCTCTCGGAGTCACCTTTATGTAGATAGTGCCGTCGTCAAGCACAACCGGAAGCATTTCAAGGGAGATGCCAACGTTCTTCCACTCCGTGTTGATCTCGCCGTCGGAATCCTTCGTGAGAATCGGCATCTGAGTTTCCGAGACGAAGGCCGCCTTACGTCCCGACATGACCCTGACCTTCGGATTTGCAAGCACCCGACCGTGTCCGGAACTGTAAAGGGCAGAAATAGTGGCTTCCGCTTCCCATGGAGATATGCGCCAGAAGGACCCGAACCGTGCCGTGTAGTACTTCATGGGATCGTTTTCCGGATTTTGAGCGGGAGCTTCTTCCTGAAACTTCAGCGGATTGGTCATGACGTTCCAGTCGACGCCGATGTTTTTGTCGCCGTTAGCTGTAAGCTCTATAAAAAGCGCTTCCATTTCTACCATAGGCTTGGGCCTGTCGATCTGAGCCACCACGCTCTTAACCGTGTTGAGAATATCCCTGCTTGAAGCATATACCACTATGGAGTTGTAGTTGACCGCTTTATCGTCTTCTCCCGCAATCTGCGAGACCGAGACAAGGGACTTAAAATCTTCACCGAAGATGTCCTGCAACGCCTTCTGTACTTCCTTGGCGCCGACGAACTTGGTCGTTAGAGACTCCATGACCGCTCCCTGAAGGCGGCGCTCCTGCTCCTTTCTCTTCTTTTCGTCGGCCGATACGCCTTCCGTGTCTTCTCCCGGCACGCGCACGATATAGACGCCTTTGCCCGATTCCACGATATCTACACCAGCCGACTGAGCTATTACTTCAAGGGCCTTCTTGAAATCCACATCGTTCAGCTCCACGGAAACGACCTTTGCTGCTGCCGCAGAAGAGATCGAGAAACTTACGCCGTAGAGCTTCCCGAGATTCTGAAAGAGATATCCCACCGGCACGTTCGAAAAGGACATGGAAACGGTATCGGCACAGGCAGGAAGCGTCAGCAGCAGGAAAAACACCGAAACGAGCACAAATTTCTTCAAGAGATTCACCGTCCTAATGAGCGGCATACTGTTCCGGAACCGCAGCAATCGCAAAGCTGTATTCCTTCTTTTCGCCCGACCGGGACAGCACAAAGGAGATCCTGTCCTTCGTGATTTCCATGTCTTCTACGGTATATCCGGGCACATCTTTCGTCTGCCATCTTCCGTCCGCCTTTCTGAATATCCATATCTGTAAGGCTCCGTCTGCATTGACCGTGACAGAGACCATGTCTTTCCTGGCAGATACTCCCACGAGCGATATATCCGGAAATTTCTGTTCGGTAACGGAAGAAGAAGCCAAAGAAGGACCTGAAGAAGAAGAAAGAAAAGAAAGAAGATAATCTGCGCCGAAAGCATGAAGAACGACAGGCGGAGAAAGTTTTTCGACGATGCCTTTCTGCTTCTCAACGCTCCATCCTTGCAGGCCTTCCGTGAGCTTCCCGGAAGAAAGGTTGCGGATCTTCACCTGAAGGTCGAAAACTTGAGATTCCACACTGTCTATGCCAAAATCGAAGGAACTTCCTAAAAAACCCGAAGCTCCGGAAACGATCGCTCCCAAAAAGACGAACAGGTAAAACAGGCCGTATATCTTTCGGATGTCGCTCACGATGTCACCACCAAAACTTCCATCTCCACGTTGAAAGTGGACAGGTCAGATTCCTTTATCTCCGATTTGACAGCCTGAAATTGCTTGGGATTCTGCCTGAGCTGATCCAGCCTTCCTATGATCTGGGCAGGAGAATTTCGCGGAACGATGTCGAGCTTCTTCACGAAAAACAGCTTGTCCGTCGAAGAAATTCCCAAGACGAAGCCGTCCAGCCTGTCTGCCGGGACAACGCCGCGAACCGACACCGTAACTTCCTTGCCTGACGTCTGCTTCACCGATACGTCCATGACGACCATGCCGTATTTGGACATGCTTTCGGATATGTCGGCTGAAAGCTTGGTCGAGTCGTATTTTGCCTTCTCTATCTCCGCCCTGACGCTGTCTGCACTGACGCCCGAAGGCATGCGCGACAGCGAAGCTTCAAGAGAGCCGATCTTTTGTAAAGAATTTCTATATTTGAGCAAGAAAGCAATATTCTCTCCGACGGACCTTCCGAACCAGAACGAAGCGACGACGCAAAGAAGACAGAATATCAGTCCCGCGGCCGTTATTTTGTTTATCCGGCTATTCATAGCAGATCACCGTCGCTTCGACATCCGTCCCCTTAAGAGAAGCGGAGACGTAAGATTTGGACCCGAAGACGGAAAACATGCTCTCTATCGTATCCTTTAATGAGATAACCCATCTGTTGTCCGCTTCGCGGGGAAGGACGCCCTTCATCTTCCATACCGCTCCTATCTTCACGGAGTCGATGCCCCTGCCGGTCTCAACGACGAACTGCTCCCGAAGGGATCCGATGTCGGAAATCTGTTCGAAGGAAAGGGAGTCGATGAAAAACCCGAGCTTTGTGGAAGCAAGCATGGCAGCAAACTGCACATAGACCGGAATTTTCATCCCTGCATATTTTTCGTAGGTTTCAAGGTTTCTGATCATATTCCCGTATTCGTTAAGGACTCCGTTTCCGCGGGATATGACCTGATTTATCCTGTCTTCAGCCCGATGCCTGTAATATCCCGTAGCAAAAGAAGACGCCGCCACAACGCACACCGCAAGCAGGCATACCGCACATCTTCTTACGACGTAAGAAGCAGCCTGTCTGCCGGCAAGCTCTTCCACGACAGATTTTTTCCACTCGTCAAATATGGGATTCGCATATTTCTTCCCGGAAGCGCCGGAAACAGGAGCTTTTTTCTTTCTGCCCGAAAACTTTACCTTCAGTTTCGGAACCTTCAGTTTCGGGAAGCTAATTTTTCTCAAAGAGCCACGCTCCTTTGACCGAAGGGAAAGGCTCTTCCAGCGTCTCAACCGAGACCTTCACCTTTCCCTTGAGAGCGGAAGACACTATCTCCGACACGGAATCAGCCGGCATCACACAATTTTCACTTGCTATAATAAAGACTTGAAGTATCGAATCTGCCCGATAAAATCTCACCGCCTTGTGATTCATAAAGACGATCTTTTCGGGCAAAGCGTTCGACATGTTCGTCTTCACCACATCGGAAGAAAGCGTGACAACCGTCCCTTCAAGGACAGCGCAGGAATAAAGGTATATCTCATAGGGCCTGCACTCCACGATGAGATAGGTCCCTTCAAGCGATCTTAGGGAACGCAGGAAGCAGGATACGGCAAAGGAAGCGGGAAGAGAACGGATGATGGCCGGCTCTGCAATCGGGAGCTGAGATTCTATCAGCCTTCTGGACGCGGAATCTATCGCGTTGACGACGTAAGCCCTTTCAAGGCCCATATCGCCGACATAAAAGACATCGACGGCGGAATCGCTCCCGAAGCCTGTATCCGTAATCTCATGGACGTCGTTTTCGATCGGAACGAGAAGAAGCTTTGAAGAAATCATGTTGTTGGGCAGTATAAGTCCGATCTTCGTCTTCTCGTCCATCTTTGAAGCCATCTCTTCCCTTGAAGAGACGAAGACGTCTCCGCCGAAGGAATAGGCGTATGCCTGCTCCGTCATTCCGTACGGAAAGGGACGCAGGTCTATGTAGACATCGGGCTTCACGTTCCAGAGATCGACTTCGACAGAAAGACCGGCAAGCTTCGGGAGCTTCATCCTACATCACGTTGACGACTAGCTTTGCCATGGGCTGGTTCCCGTTATAGGGATCCGTCCTTGCCGTGACCGATATGCCCGTGCCGAAGGTCGCCGCTGCAGTCGTTCCGCCTGTGACGTAAATCACTATATAGCCGCTTCCCTTGGCGGGATCCCACGTGCTTGAGACCTTATAGGCAGCTCCCCACGGGTCCTTTATCTGTGCAAGCGGTTTGCCCAAGAACGACTGAAGCAGGTCTTCGCAGTTTATCCCGGTAAATTCCGGCCCGGTGCCCGCGGTGAAGATGCCCGACTTCAAATCTCCATTCGTTATCTTGGGAAGGTTGCCGACGCGCCCGTAAAAGGCAGAAAAAGCGTTCGATATGGCATTAAGATCCGACCACGCCGTGGAGTACTTCGCCTTTTCCGAGCTTCCGACAAGAGATGGCATCACACTAAGCCCCAAGATGGCCATTATGATGATAACGACCATCAGCTCAACCATCGTAAAACCCTTTCTTTTTTTCATATGCATGCTTTTTTGCTCCTTTTTACAAGTTTTATAAAACTATTTTATCATTTCCGTTTTTGTTGTCAATACTTAAGGAGTCGGAATTACGGGAGACATGACGGGAGATACCAGAGATAGCCCTTCGGTAGGAACAAGCATCTCGAAGTACTCGTAATGTCCTGCCGTCATCACTCCGTTGTCCCAGCGCGGAAGCACCCAAACCCGAAAGGGCATCAGCACGGGTGCCGTCTCCCTGTTTGCCTGTATTGGCGCTTCTTCGGCAAAGGCAGGAAAAACCAACAAAAGCAAAAGCACTACGACCAGAAACTTCTTCATTCGCCCGTCACTCCCGATTCGACCAGTATGTCAAGCGGAATTCTGCCCGTGATCTGCACATTGACGGGAATATCCTTGTTGACGATGATCACGGGCTTCTTTCTAGTCTGTATCTCCGTAAGTATTTGAGCCTGCACCCTTAAGGCGTCGGCCGTACCCTGCAAGGCCACATTTTTAGTGGAGAACTCCGGACGTTCCCGCTCTTCGTCGTAATCCCTATCGTAATAGGTGACCATATCCTGAGCAGCGTCGGCAGCCGCGGCAAGCATGTTCGGAACAAGCGTGCCCCACATTGCCTGATTGAGCGGATCTACGTACTTGCTCACAAGACCGGGATTGCCCCTTTCATCCAGAACGATCCCGGAAACGGGCATCTCCACGTCCCTGTACTGCATCTTTTCCACCTTCACGAATATTCGTCTCGAGTCGTAATCGGGCACGACCTTGCCGAGAAACCTTACGCCCGCCGGCAAAGACAGCCTTCCTTCGATGGGAAAGCTCTCCGTTGTTTCGACGACGGCGTAGAAATCCTGCAAGGCCGTAGAGCTTATAAGGGTTGTAAGAAGCCTGCCCGGGATCATCTGACCTGTCTGGACACCCTTTGCCTTCGTGTACTTCGGTTCCGGGACTTCGGTCTTTGCCGCTTCGGCCAACTTTGCGTTGTAACTGTCCAGAGCAGAAAACAGGGCCGTCTTCTGAGAAGAACCTTCCTTCGGCTCGGGCTTCTCTTCCGGCTCTTCCGGCTTTTCGGGTTCGGGCTTTCTGCTTATCTCTTCCTGAAGGCGCGATATCTCATCCTTCAGGCCCTGTATCTCCGCTATCTGGTCCTGCAATGGTTTCAGCCTGTCGGAGAGCATCTCGGCCATGTTCGTCTGAAAATTGCTCCGCTCTTCTTCCAGAGTCTTGATCCTGCTTTCCAGCTCCTGCCTTTCTTCCAGAAGCTGCTTGAGCTGTGCTTCCGAAGTCTGGATCTCGGGAGTCGGCTTTTCCCGTGAACCCATTATCCCGAGAGCGTGAAACCCGTACAGCAGGGCGACGACGATGATGACGACAGCTCCTGCCACTATCAGGATCAGCATTCCACTGTTTCTTTTCTTCTTCGGCTTTTCCGGCTCCGTCATACCGGAGACTTCAACGGGAGCAAACTTCTCTTCTGCCATGTCCATCACCTACGGGACTATTATTTCTTCCGGAACATCGGGAGTCTTCTGCTCCTGCTCCGAAGAGTCGATCTGTCCGCCCTGCGAATTCGTCTGTCCGTCCTGCTTTTCCTGCTTCGGATATCCTTCGGGAGAAGGCACCGTCTCTATCTTTTCCTTCTTCAAAAGCTCCTGATACATCTTTTGAAGCTTCTCGTCTTCGGGCACCTTGCCGGGAACGGGATTTGCCGCAGCCGTGGAAAGACGGACTTCCGACTGAACCAGCCTTGCGCTCTGCAAGGACATCTTCACGACGAGCACGGGCGGAACGGATTCCGTCTTCGTCAGAAGGAACATGTCGATGCCGTCTCCCTTGGCAAGCATCGGAATATCCCGACCGGGCACCGCCACGCTGTAAAGTCCCTGAGTCCATAAGGATCTTTCGTCCACGACAAGGGATTTGGGAGACACGATCACTCCGGGCGGAAGGGCATTGGTAATCCTGAGCCAGTAAACGGCCTGCTTCTGACGGGGAAAGAACACGACACGCCTTAGATCTACCTTGCATCCGGTCTGCGAGACGGGATCGTAGATGTAGTCGGAGCTGTTCGGACTTCTGATGTCGAGCGGAAGGAACTGAAACTCGGCAGGGCGCTTGCCGTAGTAGGCCGTCCACACCAGCGTGTAGGGATCTTCGACCCTGACGTTCCTGTAAGGGTTCGTGACGGCCACCCTGATGTCCCACGGCCTGAAGGGGTTTTCCTTCAGTATGAAGGTGTATATCCCGTTTTCCGTGGTGACGATCATGTTCGTAATCTTGATCTCCGCCGTCGGCTTGACGAAGATCGAGCGAAACTCCGGCACGACTTCCACGACGAAGCCTTCCGGTTCGCCCACGTTCACCATGACGGGCGGAGCAGGAAGCTGTATCTGGGTGACCATGTTTATCTGCGTGTAGATCTCGATCGGGTCTCCCGTGAAGGTGACTTCTCTCGTATGGGAATAGGGATTGGTCATCTTTTTAGGATATCCCTGCCCTTCTACGGGGTAAAACTCGCCTTCTACGGGCGGAAAGGAAGGAGTTACGCTTTTTTCTGCCTTGGCAAAGCAGGGAGACGCAAACGCAAGCAGGATAAAAAAGCACACAAGCTTTCTCATCACAGATTTGTCTCCTTTATGGAATTCACGTACCAGCCGTAGGGATTGCCTGAAGTTATCGGCCCGGGAACAAGCTCAATCTCGTAGACGATCTGCCTTGTCTCGTTGTTCAAAGAACGGTATCTGGTGGCATAAGCCTTTATCACGGCCCGGTTTTCCCTTAACGACACAAGCTCCGTCTTCGTGACCGATACGTTCTGGATCACGTTGTCCCTGATGATCGAGTCGATAAATGAGCTGCCCAAGACGTAGTCGAAGGAGTCCCTGAAAGCCTTGGTGGACAGCTTCATGGCCTGCTCCATGTTGGACTTTACGACGGAAGGAGAATAGCTGGCATAAAAGCCGAGAAAGTACCGCACGAAGACGTCGAAGTTCATCTGCGCCGACACGGGCTTGAGCATCATCCTTTCGCCGTCGGGCAGAACTCCCACCACGTAGACGTTCTTGGAAGTGTAGATGAAGCCTGCAAGAGCAAGGGATAACACTAAAGCCACGCTCAATATGATGCACACAAGGCCGCGAAACCTTGCTGCCGCAGCCGCCCATCCCCACGCTTCGATGTACTTCGGGACTTTTTCCTTCTGCTTTTCCTTTTGTTTGTTTTTCTTGAAGAACGGCATGTATGCACCTTCCTTGGGATATGAATACACATGCTGATTTTATCCGAAACCGAAAGAGTTGTCAACAAAAATGTGTTGTATAATTTAAAACAAAGGGGGAAGGAAAAATGAGCGCCAAGGATAGGATAGCGGAATGCGAAAAAATGATGAAAAAGGCGGTCGAAGAGAGAAGCCCGTCGATGCTCAAAGATCTCCTTGAAAAGTCCGTGATGTTTCGAAACTTCTCTCCCAGAAACTCCATACTCATAGCCCAGCAATGCCCGGAAGCGACGATCGTGATGGGCAAAAAGGCATGGGAAAGGTTTGGTGTAAGGCCGAGAAACGAAGAAGGCATCGTCATAACCGGCATCGTACGAGAGTTTCTGGGAGACGGGAAGACCAAGAAAGAATGGTTAGGCAAAAATCCCTTTCGAAGCATCGATATGCCCGAACTTCTTCCCGCAAGGCTGTACGCCTTAAGAAACGGGGCAAAGCCTACGGAAGAAGAACTGGAAATGGCAGAGCGGAAGGAAGCGGGATTTACCGAGAGATATCTGACGTGGGAAAGCTCCAGACCTGAATCGGTAAAGACGTCGGTGTACTACGTTCCCGTAAAGGTATACGACATATCCCAATGCGAGATAGTCGACGAAGAAAAGTTCAGGCAGATACCGAAACCTTCGATGAAGACGGAAATGCCCGAGACACTATTTCCGGCGGTGAAAGAGCTTCTGGAAGATGCAGGATACACGATAGACGATGCATCTGCGACTACGGCAGGAAGAACCGTGAAAAGAACCGTCCTGATTGACGGACAGGCAGATGAAGACGAGAAACTGTTTCAGATCGTGCAGGCGTGGGCAAGCACAAAAGCGAAGGAAATACATGAAGCGGTGATAGCGGCGGCGATGTTTCTGCTTTACACCGGAAACGCCAAAACGGTATCTGACAGCGTGCTTGAGACGGTATTCCTTAAAGCAAAGACCCCGAAGGCGATATCGCACGCCATAACGAAGGCGGGGGCGACATTTCGGGAGATGGCGAAGGAGTTCGAAGAGTTCGTAAGCAGGAAATTTGAAAAGGAGATACAGGCAGAAGACATAGAACTCGGAGAGATATATTAGCCCATGTTTCCGACCATCTGCGTGAGCGAAAACACGGTGAGAAATATGGAAGCAGCCAGCCCGCCGCCGATGCCTGCCACGGTCACGATGACGACGGGTTCTATGGCGCTTCCTATATTTCTGACGTCGAAGGACAGCTGTTCAAGGTACTGGTTCGCAAGGGATTCCATGGCTTCCGACACGCGTCCGGATTTTTCAGCAATGCCAATGATGCTTGAAATAACAGGCGGAACCCCAAGCTTCTTCAACTCCATAGATAACATAGAACCGGTCGTAACGCTTTTAGCGAGCTTTTTATATTTCTCTCCTGTAAGCTCCTTCGGGCGGGACACTCCTTCCGTAACCTGCAAAGCCTGAGTTATCTTCATTCCCGACCTTATGCACACGGCGCATAAAAGAAGCCATTGCGCCCATGCAAGCCTGTAATTTATCGAATGCACCTGCGGAAGCAGATAAAATATTTTTAGGATAATTTCCTTACCGCGCCCGAAAAGCAAAAACCAGACGAGAAACACGACCAGTGCAACAGCCCCGTAGTTTCCGAGCGGGGTAAGAATTTTATACGCAAGAAACAGAAGTTTGGAAAAAACCGGAAGCTTTGATACATCTGCTCCCATGGTAGATATCATGTTCTGTATCTTCGGGACGATGAACAGGATGGCTCCTACAAATCCGACGATCACGAGAGATATCATGACCGTCGGATACTGCAAGGCCGAACGGAAGACGTTTTCGAGCGTCGTCGCCTTTTCAAGATAGATCCCATAAAGCTCAAG